>Ga0080064_1000342_pt1 | contig 132080 bp, 136 predicted proteins | sample Subgrocontami54m_FD_69260 | JGI IMG/M metagenome (GOLD analysis project Ga0080064, IMG submission 69260) | Subsurface groundwater microbial communities from S. Glens Falls, New York, USA - GMW46 contaminated, 5.4 m (SPADES assembly) (version 2) ...
CTCTCGGACGCGCGTCGGTGTTCTTTTATCCCACCGCGCCCCCCCCCCCCTCCCCCCCCCCCCCGGGGGGGGGGGGGGGCGCGGGGCGGGGGGGGGGGGGGGGGGGGGGGGGCTGCTTCAAATAAATCTCGCGCAGTGCCCCCTCACCCGGCTCGTTGTTCGCGGTGCTCACAACTCGCCACCCTCTCCCGCCAGGGGAGAGGGTAAGAAAAAGAAAAACCCCGCTCGCGCGGGGTTTTTGATTCCAGCCTCAGGCTGCCCTTACTTCTTGGCGCCGATGCCCGCGAACTTCTTCTGGAAGCGCGACAGCCGTCCGCCGCGATCGATCAGATGCTGGCTTCCGCCGGTCCAGGCCGGGTGCGACTTCGGGTCGATGTCGAGGTGCATGACATCGCCTTCCTTGCCCCAGGTGGAGCGGGTGGTGAATTCCGTACCATCGGTCATGATGATCTTGATGGCGTGGTAGCTGGGGTGGGTATCGGCTTTCATGGTGCAATTTCCCGCGCGCGCGAAGCCGCGCTGTTGATATCGTGTTCCACTGAGATTTGGCGGCTCTATAGCCCAGCCCCGCCGGTGAGACAAGCCGTGCTTCGGCCTGATTGCCAAGCCCCGCATGGCCGGGGCATTGTCGCCGCCACGGCCGCGGCCAAGCCAATCAGCGGGTTTTATGACGCGATGAGTGTTGTCGGAGGTGGGGACAAACAAGGCCCCGAGGCTTCCGCGCCCGCGCCGGTGCGGCGGCTGAAGCCCTTGGCGTTGCTATTGCCCTATCTCGCCCGCTACCGAGGCAGGGCGCTTGCGGCGCTTGTCGCGCTCATCATTGCCGCGCTCGCCACCCTGGCCGTGCCGCTCGCCCTGCGGCGCATTATCGACTTCGGCTTCTCGCCCGAAAACATCTCCCTGATCGACGACTATTTTGCCGTGATGATCGCCGTGGTGGCCGTGCTCGCCGTCGCCAGCGCCACGCGGTTTTACCTGGTCACGACGCTGGGCGAACGCATCGTCGCCGACCTGCGCAGCGAGGTTTTCGCCCATTTGACGGCGTTGTCGCCCGCTTTCTTCGATCAGGCCAAGACCGGCGAGCTGGTGTCGCGGCTCACGGCGGATACCACGCAGATCAAGTCCGCGGTCGGCGCGTCTATTTCGATCGCGCTGCGCAACTTGGTGCTGTTCATCGGTTCTGCCACCATGATGGTTGTGACGAGCCCGCGGCTATCCGCCTTCGTGCTCGCCGCCATTCCCTTGATCGTGCTGCCGCTGGTGGCGTTCGGCCGCGCCGTGCGCCGCCGTTCGCGGCTGGCCCAGGACACGCTCGCGGATGCCTCCGGCTATGCCGCCGAGCTGATCGGGGCGGTGCGCGTGTTGCAGGCTTTCACCAATGAGCGCCTCGCGCGCACGCGCTTCGCCGCGGCGGTGGAGCGCGCCTACGAAGCCGCGCTTTATTCCACGCGCGCCCGGGCGCTGCTGACGGCCGTCATCATCTTCCTCGCCACGGCGAGCGTCGTCGTCGTGTTCTGGATCGGCGCTCAGGACATCATGACGGGCGTCATCACCGGCGGGCGGCTTGGCCAATTCGTTTTCTATGCGGTGCTCGCCGCCAGCGCGCTCGGCGAGCTTTCCCAGGTCTGGGGCGAGATCTCCCAGGCCTCCGGCGCGGCGGAGCGCCTGTTCGAAATTCTTGCCCTGAAGCCCGCGGTGGAGGCGCCCGCTCGTCCTGTTGCTCTGCCATCGCCTGCGCGCGGCGAAGTGGGCTTTGACGATGTCCGCTTCTATTATCCCACGCGGCGGGACGCACCGGTGCTTGAAGGCGTGTCGTTCCATGTGCAGCCCGGAGAGAAAGTCGCCATCGTCGGGCCTTCAGGTGCCGGCAAGAGCACCATCTTTCATCTGCTCTTGCGCTTCTACGATCCGGAATCGGGCGCTGTGACTTTCGACGGCGTGCGTATCGCCGATGCCGACCCCTCGGAGCTGCGGCGGCGTATCGCCCTGGTGCCGCAGGAGACGGTGATCTTCGGCGCTTCCGTGCGCGAGAACATCCGCTTCGGCCGTCCGGATGCGGCGGACGACGACGTCGAGCGGGCGGGGGAACTTGCGCTGGCGTCCGAATTCATCCGCCGCATGCCGCAGGGCTACGACACGCAGGTCGGCGAACGCGGCATCACCTTGTCCGGCGGCCAGCGCCAGCGCATCGCCATCGCCCGCGCTATCCTCCGCGACGCGCCGCTGCTGCTGCTCGACGAAGCGACGTCGTCGCTCGATGCGGAAAGCGAAACGCTGGTGCAGGCCGCGCTGGAGCGTTTGATGGAGAAGCGCACCACGATTGTCATCGCGCATCGGCTTGCCACCGTGCTCTCCTGCAACCGCATCCTGGTCATGGACCGCGGCCGCATCGTCGAAGAAGGCACGCACGAAAGCCTCGCCGCCGCCGACGGGCTCTATGCGCGGCTCGCGAAATTGCAGTTCGAGGGGGCGTGACACTCTCTTTCCCCTCTCCCCTTGAGGGAGAGGGTGCCGAGCCGCATCAGCGGCGAGGCGGGTGAGGGGTCAGCCGCGCGGCATATTCGGAGAGCCCAACCCCTCACCCGGCTCGGATTTCGCTTCGCTCAATCCTTGCCACCCTCTCCCTCAAGGGGAGAGGGTGAGAAATCACGGCCGCCAACTCATCCAGTACGTGAGCCGTCCCGAAGAATTCTTGTCTTCCTTGGTGATGACAAATCCGTGTTTCTCGTAAAACCGGATCGCGCGCGCGTTATCCTGGTTGACCTGAAGGTCGAGCCCGCGCGGCGAGAGCCGTTTGGCTTCGCCCACCAGCGCCTCGGCTGCGCCGGAGCCCCAGGCCTCGGGGGCCACAACGATCTGGTCGAGATAGAGCGTTTTCGGATCCACGGTGACGAAGCCGGTCAGGGCGCCGCCGCTCTCGGCCACCACGATCCGCGTCTGCGGCACCAGTTCGGTGCGCCAGCGCGCGCGCCACCAGTCCAGACGTTTGTTGAAGTCGATCGCCGGGTAGGCGAGCTGCCATGTCCGCAGCCACAAGGCGATGGCCGCTTCTTCGTCGGCGGCGGCATAGGGGCGGAGGGTGGGAGGTGAATTAGACATCGTGTCCTGGGCGAGTGTAGCGAGGGCATTGCCCGAGTGGAACGAGACCCGGGATCCAGCGCAAAATTTGCGAAGCGCAAAGTTGCGACGCGGCCCAGGCCGCGTCATTCAATCCTGGGTCCCGGATCGGCGCTCCGGCTTGCAGTCGCGCGCCGTCGCTGGTCCGGGACACACAAGCTACCGTTCCGTCAGCTTCAGTTCGATGCGGCGGTTGCGGCTGTAGGCCGCCTCGTTGGCGGCGGCATCGAGCGGCTGGAATTCACCGAAGCCGGCGGCGACCAGGTGCTGCGGCGAGATGCCCTTGCTGATCAGATATTGCACCACAGAAATCGCGCGTGCTGCGGACAAATCCCAGTTCGAGCGGAATTGCGGCGTAGCGATCGGCCGCACGTCGGTATGGCCGTCCACCCGCATGACCCAGGCGATGTCGGTCGGGATCTGCTTTTCCAGTTCGAGCAGCGCGCTGGCCACCGTATCGAGTTGCGCCATGCCTTCCGGTTTCAGCGTCGCCTGACTGGCGTCGAAGAACACTTCCGATTGAAAAACGAAACGGTCGCCGACGACGCGCACGTCGGGTCGATTGCCGAGAATGGCGCGCAGGCGCCCGAAGAAGTCCGAACGGAAGCGCGAGAGTTCCTGCACCCGCTGCGCCAGCGCCAGATTGAGCCTCTGCCCGAGCTCGGCGAGTCTTGTTTGCGATTCCTTGTCGCGCGTCTCCGAAACCTCCAGCGCCTGTTCGAGCGCCGTGAGCTGCCGCCGCAGCGCCGCGATCTGCTGATTGAGCGCCTCGACCTGCGCCAGCGCGCGCGCCGAAAGCTGCTTTTGCGCGTCGAGTTCGCTGGACAACCGCGAGGCCTGGCCCTGCGCCGCCGCCGCTCCGCTGGCGGCATCGGCCAGACCCTTCAGACGGTCGCGTTCGTTCTCGGCCGACATAAGGCCGGCGCGCAATTGCGCGATCTGCCGCTCGAGATCGAGCGATCCGGCTTTCTCCATCGACAGCAGGCTGGTGAGCTGAGCGATCTGTGCGTTGAGGCGCTGAAGCGCCGTGTCCTTCCCGGTCACTTCCTGCGCCAGATAGAACTGCACGACAGCGAAAACCGAGAGAATGAAGATGATGCTCAGGATCAGCGTGGACAGGGCATCGACGAAGCCCGGCCAGTAGTTCATGCCGGCGTCATTGCGGCTCCTGCGGGCAAGTGCCATGGAGGCCTACTTGTTCACGTTTTCGCGCACCAGCAATTCCAGCAGCCGGCGGATGTCGCGGTGCTGCTCCGCCTGGGAATCCACCCAGTCGCGGATCATCTGTTGCTCGGTGCGCATGTGATGCACGAGGCCTTGGATGGCCTCCGCGAGATTGGCCATGGCGGCGGTCGAGGCCTTACTCGATCCGGTATCGGCCACCGCTTCGCGCAGCCGGTCGATGGCGGCCCGCGCTTCGCCGCCGCCATGCGGCACCGGTTCCGTCGAGAGGTCATGAACCGTCGTCGACAGCCAATCCTCAAGATCGATGTAGAAACGGTTCTGCGCCTGGCTTGATTGCAGATCGAGGAAGCCGAGCACGAGCGAGCCGGCAAGACCAAACAGAGAGGACGAAAACGAGATGCCCATGCCGCTCAACGGCGCGGCCAAACCGTCCTTCAGCGAATCCAACATCGACCCGGCGTCGCCGCCAACGTTGAGCCCCTCGATCACCTTGCCGACGGAACCCACCGTCTCGATCAAGCCCCAGAAGGTTCCCAGCAGGCCGAGGAACACGAGCAAACCGGTCATGTAGCGCGAAATGTCGCGCGCCTCGTCCAGACGGGTGGCGATGGAATCGAGAATGCCGCGCATCAATTGCGACGACATCGCCATGCGCCCCACGCGGTCGCCGAGGATCGCGGCCATGGGGGCCAGCAGCACCGGCGGGCGGTCGACGGCGAGCCCCGGATCGGCGATGCGGAAGCTGTTCACCCAGGCAACTTCCGGGCGGAGCCGCAGCACCTGGCGGAACGACAGCAGGATGCCGACCAGCAGGACGCCGCAGATCAGGGCATTCAGGCCCGGGTTGGCGAGGAACGCGGCCCAGATCTGCTTGTGCAGCACGATCACGACCAGCGAAAAGAGGATAAGAAACACCAGCATCCGCACAACAAAGATGCGCGGGGAGGAAAGCTTCAGTAAATCGATGTCCTGAGCGGATTTTGCCATGTCAACGCCGTACCTTGAGCCTCACTATGGCATAGGTAGGGCGAAAATTCCGCCCTGCGGAAAGGCAAATTGTCCTGGTGGTTTACGCGCTGCGGGCTTCCTTGAGCGCCCTCAGCAGGTCGCGGTGGACGATCTCGTTTCCGGCAATGATGTCGCCGGTGGCGAACATGGCCTCCTTGCCCTCGAGGTCGGTCACGTAGCCGCCGGCCTCGCGCACGATGATGATGCCCGCCGCCATGTCCCAGGGCGACAGCCCGCGCTCCCAATAGCCGTCGAAACGCCCCGCGGCGATCCAGGCAAGGTCGAGCGCGGCGGAACCGAAGCGGCGCAGACCGGCTACTTTTTCCTGTACCGCCCCGAGCTCCGTGCGGCTCAGCTCAAGATCGCCGCGCCCGAAGTGCGGCAGGCCACAGGCGATGACGCTGTCCGCCAGCCGCCTGCGTCCGGCGACGCGGATACGCTTGTCGTTGAGAAAGGCGCCCTTGCCGCGCTCGGCCAGAAACATCTCCTCGTTCGCCGGATTGTAGATAAGGCCGGCGACGATGGCGTCGTCCCGCTGGAGCCCGATGGAAATCGCGAATTGCGGGATGCCGTGCAGGAAATTCGTGGTGCCGTCGAGCGGGTCGACGATCCATGTATGGGTCGCGTCGCTGCCTTCGGTGCGGCCGCTTTCCTCGCCGAGAAAGCCGTAGCCCGGCCGCGCCTTCGCCAGTTCCTCGCGCAGGATTTCTTCCGCCTTGCGGTCGGCGGCGGTGACGAAATTGCCGGGCCCCTTCAGCGACACCTGTAGGTTCTCTACCTCGCCGAAGTCGCGCTTCAGCGTGCGCGCCGCCTGGCGCGCGGCCTTGACCATGACATTGAGCAGAGCGGAATGAAGCATTGATGGCTGTCCGAGAGGATTGGTGAGGCTGCTTACACGCCCATGCGCTCGGAAGCCACCCTCTCCCCGCAAGCGGGGAGAGGGAATACCCGTCAAGGGCTCGCCGCGGCGATGATGTCGAGCCAGGGCTTGGCGGCCTTCTGCGCCGCCGTGCGATCCTCAGGCTTCAGTTTGAAGACGAACTCATCGAGCCAAGGGTCTCCATTGCCGCCCGCCTTGGCGACGAGATGCCATTTCGCGGCCTCGACAGGGTCGGCCGGGCGGCCCATTCCACGCGCCAGAATGTGGGCGATACGATTCTGCGCGATCGGGTTGCCTCTTCTGGCGGATTTCAGAAACAGCGCCGTGGCCGCGGCTTCGTTCTTGGCGACGCCGGTGCCGTTGAACAAGGCGATGGCGTATTCCACCTCGGCATCCGGATTGCCGCCGCTGGCGGCAATGCCGAGCCATCGCGCCGCCTCGCGCGGATCCTTGTCGACGCCGTAGCCTTCCTTATAGAGCGTGGCCAGCACGTATTGCGCCTCGGGGCTCCCAGCCCGCGCGGAAGTGCCAAACAATTCGGCGGCGCGTTTGAAGTCCTGCGGGAATTGCTGGCCTTCCAGATAAAGCAGCCCAAGATCGTACGCAGCCGCCGGATGCCCGAGCTTGGCCGCCGCGGCGAAAAGCCTGACCGCTTCATCCCGATCCCGCGGCCCGCCGCGTCCGGTGAAACGGAAGATGGCGAGCTGGAACATGGATTCGCGGTCGCCGCGATCGGCCGCGAGCTTGTACCATTCAGCGGCCTTCTGCTCATTGAACGGCACGCCGAGGCCGTTGGCATAGAGCTCTCCCAGCAACGCCATCGCCTTCGGATCGCCGTTGGTTTCCACACGCCGCGTTGCCTCGGTGAAAGCGGTGATAAAGTGTCCGCGCTGAAAGGCGGCGTAGGCAACGTCAGGCTCCGATGTTGACTGACTGGGCGTTGGTGGGGTGGGCGTAGTCTTCGCCGCCGGCTTTGCCGGCCGCGCGGTCTGCGCCTGCGCCGGCAGGGTCACCGCGGCGGCGATGATGACGGCGAGCAGGACCGCGATGGTTTGCCGGGCGCTCATTCCACTTTTTCTGTCCGTGTGAGCTGCGCGGCGGCATCCGCGATTGCGGCCACCGGCCCGCGCGGATCGTTCCAGATGCAATCGCCGACGGCGACGAAGTCCGCGCCTGCCTGCGCCAGCGGGCCGATCTCCTCCAGCCTCGCCGCGAAGGCGACGCAGGGCGGCTGGAAAACTTCCGCCCACCACGCCACCCGGTCCTCGATCGCCTCGAGGCCCGGGCGCTCGCCGTTGAGATCCGGCTCGCCGAACATGACGTAATCGGCGTCGGCTTCCGCTGCGAGCATCGCATCGTGCCGCGTCGTCAGGCCGCCCGCGCCGGCAATGCGATCCGGCTTCAGCCGCTCCACCGCGCCCTGGAATGCATGGATGCCGGTGAGGTGCGCGCCGTCCGCCCCGGCGCGGCCCACAAGGTCGGCCTGGCCGTCGAGAACCAGCGCCGCGCCCGCCTGCTGGACGATGGGCGCAAGTTTCTTCACGCGCCCGACCATCTCGGACTCGCCCGCGGGTGCCAGCCGCAGCAGCACGGCCGCGACATCGGCCGTCCCCAGCACCGGCTCCAGCGCGCCCGCAAAAGCTGCCGCGTCCGCCACCGGTGGCGTGATCAGATAAAGCCGGGGCGCGACACGCGCCGATTCAAGTATCGGTTTGGTGGTCATTCTGTTTCGCATGATACCGCAATCGGGCGGCAATTTGGCTAGTGTGCGGACGTGCGATAGGCCGTTCGCCCGGCTTACCCTCTGCCGCGGCTGGTGGTATTCTTTTTATGACCTAATCATGCGGCCTTTTCCTGAAGATGCGATGAATTAGCCGGGTGATAAGCGCCCGGAAATAGATCTTAGGGTGACGGGTATGCGAGATCACGTCACGCAACCGGCAGCCGGCCTGATCGGTTGTGTTCTATTGGTCTTTTTCGTCTTTGCGCCGGCCATGCCTGCGCATGCTCAATGCGGCTCCCCGCCTGATCCGCGATCGAACAGCGCCGGTTACGCCAGTTGGTGCGGCTGCATGGGCGGCTCCTACAATTACCAGACGACCGCCTGCACGGGCGCGCGCAGCAGCGCGCCAAGCAGTTCTTCTTCATCTTCTTCGTCATCGGGCGGCGGTTGGGGTTGCCGGGCCGAATCCCGCAGCGGCGCCTATGGATACGGCAAGGACTACGCAACGGAAGCGGAGGCAAGACAGATCGCGCTCAGCTATTGCCGTCAGAATTCGCGGGGACAGGCCTGCAACATCACATTCTGCGGCTACGGAGCCGGGGATTCGGTTATGCGCCCGGTCCGAGCCGCGCCGGCGCAGCAGTCACGCAGTCCATCTTATTCCGTGGCTCCCGCGTGGACAGGAGGCGGTAGCTGGGCCTGCCGCGCCGAGGCCAGCAACAATGCGGCCGGATGGGTGAAGGACGGCGCGACGGAGGCCGATGCAAAGCAGGGCGCGCTCGCCAACTGCCGCCAATACTCCAAAGGCCGTGCCTGCTCGATCAAATTCTGCGGGTTGGGCGCCGGAGACGCGGTTGAAAGACCGGCTCCCGTTGCGAAAAAACCGGCCCCGGCTGCGCCCGTGCAGCAGTCTGCCCGTTCCAAGGCGATTACCGCGGCCTATGACTGCGGGGAATGTCACCGCAAGCTTGTCGCCGACGTTGACAAGGCCTGGGCCTCCAGCAGCACGCGACACTATGTGCGCCTTGCCCTCACCGACTACGCAGCTTGTAAATTGAAAGCCACCGGCGCTTGCTTCCTGGGAGATATTTTTGCGCGGTCGCTGGAAAACGCCTGCACAAGCTTCAAGGTGGAAAAAGATTATCGCGTTTGCCTCGGGCGAACTCTCGGCCGGTGAGCGGTATCTACTTCGCCGGCCATTTGCGCTCGACCCAATCCAGCAGCCGCACCAGGGGCGGCTGCATGAACGGGATATCGTGCGCCAGCAGCATGAGACCAAGCGGCACCATCCAGAACCCGAGAATAGGCAGGAAGCCAACGATGCCGCCGAGAATGAGGACGATGCCGAGCGGGATTCGAACCCAGCGCGAACTCGGCTGCCGCACCCAGCGAATGATCCGAGCCGCCCAGTTCGGCAGGCGGCGTTCGAAGCGTTTCAGGTGATCGTCGAGGTCTTTTTTCCAGCGTTCGCTCATATGCGGACCGGCCTTTGTGACGGCTCCGCGCAGCGAAACCGTCACCGCATATGGGAAGCGGAAATTGCCGGAGAAAGACCGGCTACACTGCCTTCTTCTCCAGGTCCTTCTTCCATTCGCGCAACGTCCGCAGGAAATTTGGTCAGCCTTCTACGGAAGATTCCGAGTGCTCAAATGTCTTGCGCCCAATTTGGGCACATAGTAGCCTGCAAGCATGAGGATCATTGCCCGGCGCACGTTGCGGGAGTTTGTCGCCGCGCGCACCGGACATAAGGATCAGACGGCCCTCAAGGCTGCGCTCGACGCATGGTTCGAAGAGGTGCGCAGGGTGCGCAGGGCGCGTTGGACGCGTGCCGCTGACGTCAAGCGCCGCTACGCGACCGCGAGCGTCGTCACTGCTGACCGGATTGTGTTCAACATCAAGGGCAATAGCTACCGGCTTGTCGTGTCCGTTGATTTCGAGAAAAGCATCCTCTGGATCAAGTGGATCGGCGCGCACCGGGATTACGACCGCATCGACGTGACGGAGGTGGAACATGAAAAATGAAGTAAAGCCGATCCGCACCAAGGCGGATTACAATCGTGCGCTGGCCGAGGTTGAGCGGCTGTGGGGAGCGAAGTCCGGCACCCGCGAAGGCGACCGTCTCGATGTACTCGCCACCTTGATCGATGCCTACGAGGCTGCACACTATCCGATGGACCCGCCCGACCCGATCGAGGCGATCAAGTTCCGCATGGAACAGCAGGGACTGAGTCGGAAAGATTTGGAACCGCTGATCGGGACACGTACGCGTGTCGCCGAGGTGTTGAATCGCAAACGCCGCCTGTCCATTGGCATGATCCGTCGCCTACACCACACGCTCGGTATTTCCGCCGACGTGCTTATCCGGTCGTCAGGCAGGAACGAGGCGGCATAGTGAGCGAGAGCGATCGTCTAGCAAATTTTCCGTAGCTTACGCTGCCTTCTTCTCCAGGTCCTTCTTCCATTTGCCGAGCGCGGCGAGGCTGTTCATCTCGGCACGGTGGGTAAAGGCGCGCTGCGCGGCGGCGACATTCGCGCTCTTGCCGGCCCAGGTCTTCTGCACCGGCGCCTGCAGCGCGCGGCCATAGGAGAAGGTAAGCTTCCACGGCAGCGGCCCCATCTTGTTCATCGCGTCGAGGTGCGCGGTAGCGTCCTCGTCCGATTGTCCGCCGGAGAGGAAGGTAATGCCTGGCACAGCGGCGGGCACGCAGCTTTTCAAGACCTTGAGGGTCTTCTCCGCGACTTCCTCGACTGAAGCCTTCTTGCCGCTCTTCTTTCCGGGCACGACCATGTTGGGCTTGAGCACCATGCCTTCGAGGGCGACGCGCTGGTAATAGAGCTGCTCGAACACGGTCTTCAGCGTCCATTCGGAGATCAAGTAGCAGCGGTCGATGTCATGGTCGCCGTCCATGAGCACTTCCGGCTCCACGATCGGCACAAGGTCTTCCTGCTGGCACAGCGCGGCATAGCGCGCGAGCGCATGGGCGTTGGCGCTGATGCCGGCATAGGTCGGAAAGCCGGTGCCGATGTCGATCACCGCGCGCCATTTCGCGAACTTCGCGCCGAGCTTGCGGTATTCGGCCAGCCTCTCGCTCAGGCCGTCGAGGCCTTCGGTGATGACCTCGCCGGGGCAGAAGGGCAGGGGCTTGATGCCCTTGTCCACCTTGATGCCGGGCAGCGAGCCGGACTGCTCGATCACCTTGACCAGCGGCGTTCCATCCTTCGCCTTCTGGCGGATGGTCTCGTCGTAAAGGATGACGCCGGAAATGTATTTCGACATGGCCTCGGTGGCGCGGAACATCAGTTCGCGATAGTCGCGGCGGGTGTCTTCCGTCGACTCCACGCCGATGGCGTCGAAGCGTTTCTTGATGGTGCCCGAGGATTCATCGGCGGCAAGAATGCCCTTGCCGGGCGCGACCATGGCCTGGGCGATTTTGTTCAATTCTGCGAGGTTCATCGGACTTTCCTCATTCGGTTATCTGTCATTCCGGGGCGCGTTGAAAGCGCGAGCCCGGAATCCATACGCCCTGTCTTTCAATTTACCACCGGGAGTATGGATTCCGGATAGCCGCTTCGCGGCTTCCGGAATGACACGGACAAATCGACCTTCATTTTACCCTCAATGCCTCCACCCCGGGCAAGGGCTTGCCTTCCATCCATTCCAGGAAGGCCCCTCCGGCGGTGGAAACATAGGTGAAACGGTCCGTCACGCCCGCGGCATTTAGCGCGGCCACCGTGTCTCCGCCGCCTGCGACGGAAACAAGCTTGCCGGCGGCGGTGAGTTCCGCCGCGGCTTCCGCCGCCGCGATGGTGCCGGTGTCGAACGGCTCCATCTCGAAGGCGCCAAACGGGCCGTTCCACACCAGCGTCTTGCTGCGCGCAAGCACGGAAACGACCTGCTCCACGCTGCGCGGGCCGATGTCGAGGATGATGTCGTCGGGCTCCACGCTCGTCACGTCAACGGCGCGCGACGGCGCATGGGCTTCGAATCTTTTCGCCACCACGACGTCGACCGGCAGCACGAGGTCGCGCTTTTGTGCCTTGGCCTTGGCGAAAATTTCCTGGGCGGTGGGGACAAGGTCACGCTCGACAAGGGATTTCCCGACATTGTTGCCGAGCGCCAGCAGAAACGTATTGGCCATCGCGCCGCCGATGATCAGCGCATCGACCTTGGCGAGAAGATTGCCGAGCAGGTCGAGCTTGGTCGAAATCTTGGCGCCGCCGACAATCGCCGCCACCGGGCGCGCGGGTTTCTCCAGCGCCTTCGACAGCGCCTCCAGTTCCGCCTGCATGGCGCGGCCGGCATAGGCGGGGAGCTTGTGCGCCAATCCCTCGGTGGAGGCATGCGCGCGGTGCGCAGTCGAGAAGGCGTCGTTGACGTAGATGTCGCCGAGCTTCGCGATCTGCGCGACGAAGGCCGGATCGTTCTTCTCTTCCCCGGGATGAAAGCGGGTGTTCTCCAGGCACAGGATAGCGCCCGGCTTCATCGTGCTTACAGCTGCTTCCGCCTGCGGGCCGATGCAATCGTCGGCGAAGGCGACTGGCCGCCTGATGATCTCGGCAAGCTTCGCCGCCACCGGCCCGAGAGAATCTTTCGGATCGCGCTTCTTCGGCCGCCCGAAATGCGACAGCAGGATCACCTTGCCGTTCTTCTCGGCGATTTCCAGGATGGTCGGCGCGACGCGCTCAAGGCGCGTCACATCCGTGACCTTTCCATTCTCCATGGGGATGTTGAGATCGACGCGCAGCAATACGCGCTTGCCGGTCACGTTGGCGTCGTCGAGGGTGCGGAAATTCGGCATGGAGCTTTTGATCCGTGCGCCCGCATCCTTCGAGACGCCTCGCTAACGCTCGGCTCCTCAGGATGAGGGGTTAAGCTTCAATCCTCATCCCGAGGAGGCGGCGAAGCCGCCGTCTCGAAGGATGAGGCCAATGGAATCAAATCAGCTTCCCCATGGCCACCGCGGTGTCGTTCATGCGGTTGGAGAAGCCCCATTCGTTGTCATACCAGGACATCACCCGCACGAACGTGCCGTCCATCACCTTGGTCTGGTCCATGTGGAAGATGGACGAATGCGGGTCGTGGTTGAAATCCGAAGAGACATTCGGCTGCGTGGTGTAGCCGAGGATGCCCTTGAGCTGCTGCTCGGCCGCGCGCTGGATCGCGCCGTTGATCTCGTCCTTCGTGGTCGCGCGCTTGGCGATGAACTTGAAATCCACCACCGACACATTCGGCGTCGGCACGCGGATCGCTACGCCGTCGAGCTTGCCCGCCAGCTCCGGCAGCACGAGACCCACCGCCTTCGCCGCGCCGGTCGAGGTCGGGATCATGTTCAACGCCGCCGCGCGCGCGCGGTAGAGGTCCTTGTGCATGGTGTCGAGCGTGGGCTGGTCGCCGGTGTAGGAATGGATCGTCGTCATGAAGCCTTTGTCGATGCCGACCGCGTCATTCAGCACCTTGGCGACCGGCGCGAGGCAATTGGTCGTGCAGGAGGCGTTGGAGATGATCTTGTGATCCTTCGTCAGCTTGTCATGGTTGACGCCATACACAACGGTCATGTCCACGCCGTCAGCCGGCGCGGAGATGATGACGCGTTTGGCGCCGGCGGTGAGATGCGCCGCGGCTTTCTCTTTCGTGGTGAAGATGCCCGTGCACTCCATCGCGATGTCGATCCCGAGATCCTTCCACGGCAGCGTCGCCGGGTCCTTGATGGCCGTGACCTTGATCGGGCCGGTACCGCAATCGATGCTGTCGCCCTTGACCCTCACCTCGGCGGGGAAGCGCCCGTGCACGGAGTCGAAGCGCAGCAGGTGCGCATTGGTTTCGACCGGCCCGAGATCGTTGATTGCTACGATCTGGATATCCTTGCGCTTCGCCTCGATCAGGGCACGCAGAATATTACGGCCGATGCGGCCAAAGCCATTGATGGCGACACGAATGGTCATAATTGTCTCCTTCGACGCAACTTTCTTTTGTCATCGCCCGCTTAGCGAGCGATCCAGTAAACCCAGCCGTCCGATGTGAAATCACCTGCGGCGATTACTGGATGCCCCGCCTGCGCGGGGCATGACATACCTATTTATCCGCGGAATGCCATCAAGTCTTTCCCAATTTAACCAACGCCACCTGGGCATTTAACGAATACCACCTTGGCATTTAACCAATGCCGCCTCGGCGATCTTTTCAGGCGTAATGCCGAACTGCTTGTAAAGGTCCTTGTAGGGGGCGCTGCCGCCAAAGCCGGTCATGCCGACAAAAACGCCGTCGCTGCCGATGATCTGGTCCCAGCCCTGGCGCACTGCGGCCTCAACGCCGATCCGCACCGGCGCGGTGCCGATGATCAACTTGCGGTAGTCGTCGGGGGCGGCAAAGAACAGTTCAAAGCAGGGCACCGAAACCACGCGGGCTGCAACGCCTTTCTCCGCGAGCAGCTTGCGCGCAGCCACCGCGAGCGGCACTTCCGAGCCCGACGCGAAGATTGAAACCTGAGCTTTGCCTTCGGCGGGGGTGATCTCGTAGGCGCCGCGGGCGCAACGGTTGTCGTTGTCGAGCCCGAGCCGGAGCTGCGGCAGGTTCTGCCGCGTCAGCGCCAAGACGCTCGGGCTCTCGCGCGCTTCGAGGGCAAGCTGCCAGCATTCGATGGTCTCGACGGCATCGCAGGGGCGGAACACCAGCACGTTGGGAATGGCGCGCAGCGCCGCGAGATGCTCCACGGGCTGGTGCGTCGGCCCGTCCTCGCCGAGCCCGATGGAGTCGTGCGTCATCACATGGATGACGCGCTCGCCCATGAGCGCCGCCAGCCGGATCGCGGGGCGGCAGTAATCGGAGAACACCAGGAACGTCCCCGAATAGGGGATGATGCCGCCGTGCAGCGCCATGCCGTTCATGGCGGAAGCCATGCCGTGCTCGCGAATGCCGTAATGAATGAAGCGGCCGGAATAATCCGAGGCCGCCATCGCCTTCATGGATTTCGTGCGCGTGTTGTTGGAACCGGTGAGGTCCGCCGATCCGCCGACCATTTCAGGAATGGCGGGCACCAGCGCCTCCAGCGCGAATTCCGAAGCCACGCGGCTGGCGATTTCCTTCGGAGTGGCGGCAAGCTGCTGCTTCACGGCGCGCACGGCTTCGGCAAGCTTCTCGCCCGCGATATCGCCGCGCATGCGTCGCTCGAACTCGCCGCGTTTTGCCGCATCGAGCGAGACGAGGCGCTTCTTCCAGGCCGCATGGGTTTCCTGCCCGCGCTTGGCGGCCTTGCGCCACAGCTCGCTCACGTCATCCGGGATCTGAAACGGCGGCTCATGCCAGCCGAGTTTCTGCCGCGCTCCCGCGATTTCTTCCGCCCCGAGCGGCGAGCCGTGGGATTTCTCTGAACCGGCTTTGGTGGGCGCGCCGAAAGCGATGGTCGTGCGGCAGGCGATCATCGTGGGACGGTCGGAGGCCTGCGCCTTCTGGATCGCCGCGGCGATCGCTTCGGGATCATGCCCATCGATCCGGCTTGCCGCCCATCCGGCCGCCTCGAAGCGCTTTACCTGATCGACGCTGTCGGCGAGCGACAGCGGCCCGTCGATGGAAATGCCGTTGTCGTCGAACAGCACGATCAGCCGGTTGAGCTTCAGGTGGCCCGCGAGCGCGATCGCCTCCTGGCTGATGCCTTCCATCAGGTCGCCGTCGGACGCGAGCACATAGGTGCGGTGATCGACGATGTCGCCGAACTCCGCCGCGAGATGCCGTTCGGCGATCGCCATGCCGACCGAATTGCCCAGCCCCTGGCCAAGCGGGCCGGTGGTCGTCTCAACACCTGGCGTAATGAAATTTTCCGGATGCCCCGGCGTCAGCGAGCCGAGCTGGCGGAAGCGTTTGAGCTGGTCGATGGTCATCCCCTCGTAACCGAGGAGATGCAGCAGCGCGTACATCAGCATCGAGCCGTGCCCGGCCGAGAGCACGAAGCGGTCGCGGTCCGGCCACTTCGGATCGGCGGGATCGAATTTCAGGAAATGCGTGAACAGTACGGTCGCGATGTCGGCCGCGCCCATGGGCAGGCCGGGGTGGCCGGACTTCGCCTGCTCCACCGCGTCCATCGCTAGCGCCCGGATGGCGTTGGCCATGCGGTGATGCTCGGCGCTCATGGCGTGCGGTGTCTCGGCATCGCGGCCTTGCCGCGAACCAGGTGCGGCGGCTGCGGCCGACAAGGGTTTTACTGTCATGGGGCCTATCCTATCCCCGTGGGATAGCACGTGAAAAAGGCGAGTCAAACCAAGGCAATGCCCCATATTGCTGCCATGCACAGGTTGAGGATAAGAACGCGCGGAAAAGGTCACGATAGATTGACGCCGCGATGCGGCAGCACGTAAGCTTCCCGACCTAAACAATTGCCCAAGAAAGAAATTTCAAGCGCCCAACGCGCGATCGAAACTCGGGGGTGAGTCTCATGGCGGAGGCGACCGCACTTGATGCGGCGACGAAGCGGCTTACGCTCGCGCTCGATACGCTTGAGGCCGCGGTCGAGCGCCGCTCCGACTCTGACCGCAACGGCCACTCCGTTGTCCAGCAGTTGCACGCGCTGGGGGGTGACCGCTCGCGGCTCGCTGCCGAGTTGGACGAGGTGACCGCGCGCGCGAGAGAGATCGAAAGCACCAACCGCGAGATCGCGCGCCGCATCGACGTCGCCATGGACGGCATCCGCGCGGTCCTCGACGCCGACGGTAGCTGAGGAAGGGCTGTCCATGACGCAGGTGAATGTCACCATCAACACGCGGCAATACCGCATGGCCTGCGAGGACGGGCAGGAGCAGCATCTGCTCAAGCTTGCCGAGGATCTCGATCAGCGCATCGCGCAATTGCGCCAGAGTTTTGGCGAGATCGGCGACAACCGGCTGACCGTGATGGCGGCTCTTACCATCGCGGATGAGTTGGCCGAAGCCGGCAAGCGCATCCGCCGCCTGGAGGAAGAGCTCAGCGCCCTGCAGGACGCGCGCATGATTGCCGCCGATCGCGCCGAGGCGACCCAGGCCGCACTGATCGCGGCCTTTAATTCCGCCGCCGCGCGCATCGAGGGTCTCGCCAAGACCCTCAACCAGGGCGTCTCCTCCGGCGAAGTCGCCATGGGGTGAATTCACCTCTCCCCGCGAGCGGGGAGAGGTCGCCCGCCGAAGCCCGTAGGGCGAAGGCGCGGCGGGTGAGGGGGCCTTGCAGCAATGCAATTCTGAGTATTGGAAATGCCCCCTCGCCCCGACCCTCTCCCCGTAAACTGGGAGAGGGAGAAGATGTGCTGGTGGCGTCCGCCCGCTCGCCGCATTACATTCCCCAAGCGGGGCTGCGGGGTGCGACAGAGTACATTCCCCGGGGCCTTACGATCCTGAAGGGAGCTGTCCCTGGCCGGGACCCTGGTTCCGGTCATATGGCGCCCACCTACTTATGTAGGTTCCCGGGATCAGCTCTGACGGCTTCGCGGCTCCGCACTCATTTCGTCATTCCGGGGCGCGCCGGAAGGCGCGAACCCGGAATCCAGAAGTTCTCTCCGTGATTGCGTCTGGATTCCGGGTCCGGCGCTTCGCGCCGTCCCGGAATGACGGTTATGCTGTCGCAATGACGGTTTCCCCTCCCTCCGAAAATTCAAAAGCCTCCATCCGCCAACAAGCAAAGGCGTTGCGCGACGCTATGCCCGCTGCCGAGCGCCAGGCTGCAACCGCGGCGATCGCAGCGCGGCCTTTCCCGGTGAAGGTGCCGCCCGGCGCAATCGTCTCCGGCTTCTTCCCCATGGGCAGCGAGATTAGTCCCATGCCGCTGCTGAAGCGGCTGGCGGACGCAGGCGCGAAGCTCGCGCTGCCGGTCGTCGCCGGGCGCGGCAAGCCGCTGATCATGCGCGCCTGGAATTTCGGCGAGGCGCTCGACACCGGCGTGTGGGGAATCCGCCAGCCGAAGCCCGAAGCGCCCGAGGTCGATCCCGACATTTTGATCGTGCCGCTGCTCGCCTTTGACCGTACGGGTCATCGCATCGGCTACGGCGCGGGCTACTACGACATGACCATCACCCGCCTGCGCGGGCTCAAATCTATTACCGCCGTCGGCATTGCTTTCGCCGCCCAGGAAATTCTGTCCGTTCCCGCCACCGAACGCGACGCCCGGCTCGATCTTGTGCTAACCGAGCGCGAGACAATTGATTTCAGGGTGTAGCCCGAAATGAAACGAGCGCGGCGGCAGTTGTTGTTACCTCCCCCCTTGTGGGGGAGGTCGGCGCGTAGCGCCGGGAGGGGGGTAAGCAACAAAGGTCGGCGCGAGTTTGTACCCCCCTCCCTAACCCTCCCCCGACGCAAGTCGGGCCTGCCCGACTTGCGCACTATGGTGCGGAACTCGAGCGAGCCCGAGTTCCGTGGGAGAGGGAACGCGCTGTGCGTGAGGCGAGCGTAACGCATGCGCATTCTTTTCATCGGCGACATCGTCGGCCGCAGCGGGCGTAACATTGTGGCAGAGCGGCTGCCCGGCCTCATCGCCGGTTGGAAGCTCGATTGCGTCGTCATCAACGGCGAGAACGCGGCCGGCGGCTTCGGCATCACCGAGGTGATCTATCAGGACCTGGTCGACCTGGGCGTGGATGCCATCACGCTTGGCAATCACGCCTGGGATCAGCGCGAGGCGCTGGTCTTCATCGAGCGCGCCCCGCGCCTGATCCGGCCGGTCAATTACCCGCCCGGCACGCCCGGGCGCGGCGCGGCCATGATTGAAGCCAAGAACGGCGCGCGCGTGCTGGTGATCAACGCCATGGGCCGCATCTTCATGGACCCGCTTGACGATCCCTTCGCCGCCATCGACCGCGAACTGTCCGCCTGCGCGCTGAAATCCGGCGCCGACGCCATCGTCATCGACATGCATTGCGAGGCGACCAGCGAAAAGCAGTCGATGGGTTATTTCGCCGACGGCCGCGCCAGCCTTGTGGTAGGCACGCATACGCATGCGCCGACGGCCGACCACCGCATCCTCTCTGGCGGCACGGCTTTCGTCTCCGATGTGGGCATGACCGCCGACTACGACTCCATCATCGGCATGAACAAGGACGAGCCGCTCAATCGCTTCCTGCGGCGGATTCCTTCCGCCCGGTTCGAACCCGCCAGCGGCCCGGCGACGCTATGCGGCATCGCGGTCGAGACCGACGACGCCACCGGCCTTGCAATGCGCGTCGGCGCGGTGCGGCTGGGCGGCATCCTGGAAGAAGCGCGGCCCGCCTTCTGGGATTGAGTTTTTTTCGTCATCTTATTGAAGTAATGTTGTTACGGGCCAAAACGCCCGCAGGGCAATTGTGAGGTTTCCTTATGAGCGATCATCCGTCTTTTTCCCGCCGCCGCTTCCTGGCGGGCACCTCCGCCGCCGCGGGCTTGGTTGCCGCCGCATCGTGCCTGCCGGCGATGGCCAAGGCGCCCATGCTCAACAAGCAGGCGCCGGCGTTTTACCGCTTCAAGATCGGGAGCTTCGAAGCCACGGTGATTTCCGACGGCCCCTTGAATCTCGGTCAGCCGAAGCAGGAACTTTTCGCCGGCCTCTCCCAGGACGAATTGAGCAAGACGCTCAGTGATAATTTCCTTCCCGCGGACAAGCTCCTCCTCGAGCAGAATGCCCTGGTGCTCAACACCGGCGGCAAGCTCATCCTGTTCGATACCGGCCTCGGCAGCACAAAATTGTTCGGTGACAAGACCGGCCGGCTTGTGTCCACGTTGAAGAGCGCGGGCATCCATCCGAACGCCATCGATGCCGTCGTGCTCACCCACGCGCATCCCGATCACTGCTGGGCGTTGATGACCGACAAAGGCGCACGCAACTTCCCCGGGGCGCAGATCTATCTGGCGCAAGCGGACTTCGATTTCTGGACCAATGAAGCTAACGGCGTGAACGACATGATGAAGTCCCTTGTGGCCGGCACGCGCAAGCAATTGCTGCCGAACCGCGACCGCTTCGTCTTCGTCAAGGACGGCCAGGAAATATTGCCCGGCGTCCAGACGATATCGACGCCCGGCCACACGGTTGGCCACACCAGCTATATGATCACCTCTCAGGGCGCGACCGTCTGCAACATTGCCGACGTCGTGCATCATCCCGTGCTGTCGATCGAAAAGCCGCGCGTGCAGTTCGCCTTCGATACCGACGGCAAGCAGGCGGTGGAAACGCGCCTGCGCATATTCGACATGCTGGCGGCAAAGAAGATTCCGATGCTGGCCTATCACTTCCCCTGGCCCGGCGTCGGGCATCTCACCAAGCAGGGCGATGCCTACCGCTTTATCCCGTCGCCCATGCAAACGGTGCTGTAATCTGCCGTTATTCCGGGGCGCGCCATCGGCGCGAACCCGGAATCCAGAATCTCTCTTGGTGATTGCTACTGGATTCCGGGCCCGGAATGACCTCGGCTTTATTTCCGGCGTTTCCCATCCTATAAACCCACCTCAATAATTCCTCACATCATCATCGAGAACCCATGGCTGGCCATTCGCAGTTCAAGAACATCATGCACCGCAAGGGGAAGCAGGATAAGGCTCGCTCCAAGCTGTTCGGCAAGCTCGCGCGTGAAATCACCATCGCCACCAAGCTCGGCATGCCCGATCCGGCATTCAATCCGCGCCTGCGCGCGGCCATTCTCGCGGCGCGCGCCGAGAACATGCCGAAGGACAATATCGAGCGCGCGATCAAGAAGGCGCAGGGCAGCGAGGCCGAGAGCTACGAGGAAATTCGCTATGAAGGCTACGGTCCGGGCGGCGTCGCCATCATCGTCGAGGTTCTGACCGACAACCGCAACCGCGCCGCTTCCGACGTGCGCTCCACGTTCACCAAGCGAGGCGGTAATTTCGCCGAGACCGGCGCGGTGTCGTTCATGTTCGATCGCGTCGGCGTGGTCGAATTCGACGCCGGCGTAGCGACCGCGGATCAGATGCTGGAAGCTGCCATTGAAGCGGGCGCGGAAGACGTCAACTCCACCGCGGGCGGCCACGAAATTTACACCGCCCAGGATTCCCTGCGCGAGGTCGCCAAGGCGCTGGAAGCGAAATTCGGCGAACCGCGCAAGGCCGCGCTCACCTGGAAGCCGCAGAACACCATCGCGGTGGATGATGAGAAGGGCGAGCAGCTTTTCGGTTTGATCGAAGCTCTGGAAGAGCTGGACGACGTGCAGAACGTCTACGCCAATTTCGAGGTGTCCGAAGCTCTCGTAACCAGGATGAGCGCGTGACCACTGCCGTCATCCTGAGGTGCGAGCAAAGCGAGCCTCGAAGGATGACGGTGCCACCACCCTTCGAGGCTCGGGGCTAGCGCCCCTCGCGCCTCAGGGTGACGGCGCGACTACCGCCTAGGCTTGGCCCTCAGTCAAGGCTATCACAACCACATGCTGCGCCGCCCGATTCGCATCCTGGGAATCGATCCGGGGCTCCGCCGCACCGGCTGGGGCGTCATCGAGATTGAAGGCAACCGGCTGACCTTCGTCGCCTGCGGCTCCGTCGACACCAGCGACAAGGCGGAATTGGCTTTGCGCCTTCTGGCGATTCATGACGGGCTCTTCCGGGTGGTCGAGGATTTTGCCCCGGACGAAGCGGCGGTGGAGGCCACCTTCATCAACAAGGATGCCACGGCGACCCTCAAGCTTGGCCAGGCGCGCGGCATCGCCATGCTGGTGCCGGCGCGGGCGAGCGTGCCGGTTTCCGAATACGCCCCCAACCTGGTGAAGAAGACCATCGTCGGCGCTGGGCATTGCGAGAAGTCGCAAATCCGCATGATGATCGGCGTGTTGCTGCCCAAGGCCGACCCGCGGAGCGAAGACGCCGCCGACGCGCTCGCCATCGCGGTGACGCATGCGCATCACCGGACGAGCATTTTGCTGAAGGCGGCGGCACGATGATCGGCAACTTTCCCTTTTTGTCATTCCGGGGCGCACCAAAGGTGCGAACCCGGAATCCAGATGCACACACGGAGTATGCTTCTGGATTCCGGGTCCGATGCTTTGCATCGTCCCGGAATGACGAAAGGAGCGCGCGATGAGCAGCAAGCACAGCATGCTCCCTCCCCCCTTGAGGGGGAGGGGTGGGGAGGGGGGTGGATGCTGGCGCGCGCATTCGTGGTTTACCCCCCTCCCGACAACTGCCGGCTTGCCGGCAGTTGTCGACCTCCCCCTCAAGGGGGGAGGTAACAAAAGAGTTTCCGCGCGCGGGAGCTTCCGATGATCGGCAAGCTCAAGGGCATCATCGACACCTACGGCGAGGATTCCGTCATCGTCGATGTCGGCGGCGTCGGCTATCTGGTGCATTGCTCGTCGCGCACGCTGCAATCGCTGCCCGCGCAAGGCGAGGCGGTGACGCTCGCCATCGAGACCCATGTGCGCGAGGACCAGATCAAGCTGTTCGGCTTCGCCACCGACATGGAGCGCGAATGGTTCCGCTTGTTGCAAACCGTGCAGGGCGTCGGCACGAAAGTGGCGCTCGCGATCCTCGGCACGCTCAAGCCTTCCGATCTCGCCTCCGCCATCGCGCTGCGCGACAAGGCGGCGATCACGCGCGCTCCCGGCGTCGGCCCCAAGGTGGCCGAGCGCGTCGTCACCGAATTGAAGGACAAAGCGCCGGCCTATGCCTCCGTCGATCCGGCGGTGATCCGGCTCTCCGGCGCGGTGGATGAGAACCGCGCGCCGAAACCCATCGCCGACGCGGTCTCCGCGCTGGTCAATCTCGGCTATGGTCATCCGCAGGCCGCCGCCGCCATCGCCGCCGCCTCGCGTAGCGCGGGCGAGGGCGCGGAGGCGAAACAATTGATCCGGCTCGGGCTGAGGGAGTTGGCGAAGTGACGATAACCCCGACCCCCGAAAAGAAGAACTTGGGATCGGAACCCGTCGAGTGCGGTGGTCTTCCACTGTCCTGGATGATCTTTGGAACCCCGTTGGTTACGTTAGCTTTGGTAAGCCTTTACTTTTTAATTGTCGTTGGTTGGAATTGGAATTCACGTAACCCCGACCTGTATCCTATTTTGGCTGTGATCGCCGGGTTTCCTCTGCACGTCTTGTCCGGATTTTTTGTTTGGTCATTTATCCAAATCGGCAACTATTTTGCAGTTCCACTGTATTGCTGGTTCTTATTTCGCCGCTTCGGTCGTGTATCCCTCCTTCATCTTTTGGTGGCAACACCTGTGTTTGCTGCACTGGCATTCCCTGGAAGCCGTCAACTTCACTCCGTACCGGAAGGCAATGAAGAAGGCTCTTTCTTGATCGCAATTTTTTTGGTTTGGGCTTTGACTACGTTGATAGTCATTTGCTTCTGGTGGCCCCTGCGAAAGACGCGCGTGACAATAAAAACATCTTCGGTTGCAACCGGCTCAACGTCATGACCCCCACCCCCCGCCTTGTCACCCCCGAACGCCGCGAGGATGATCTCGCGGAAGCCTCGCTGCGTCCGCAGCGGCTGTCGGAATTTGTCGGCCAGCAGCAGGCGCGCTCCAATCTCGAAATCTTCATCAAGGCGGCGCGCGGACGCAACGAGGCGCTCGATCATGTGCTGTTCGTCGGCCCGCCCGGCTTGGGCAAGACGACGCTGGCGCAGATCGTCGCGCGCGAATTGGGCGTGAATTTCCGCGCCACCTCCGGCCCGGTGATCGCGAAAGCCGGCGATCTCGCCGCGCTGCTCACCAATCTCGAAGAGCGTGACGTGCTCTTCATCGATGAAATCCACCGGCTCAATCCGCAGGTGGAAGAAATCCTCTATCCCGCCATGGAGGATTTCCAGCTCGACCTCATCATCGGCGAAGGCCCCGCCGCGCGCTCGGTGAAGATCGACCTGTCGAAATTCACGCTGGTCGGCGCGACCACGCGCGCGGGGCTGCTCACGAATCCGCTGCGCGACCGCTTCGGCATTCCGGTGCGGCTGAATTTCTATTCCGAAGCCGAGCTGGAGCAGATCGTCAATCGCGGCGCGCGGGTGCTCGGCATCGGCATGACGCCGGACGGCGCCAACGAGATCGCCCGCCGCGCGCGCGGAACCCCGCGCATTGCCGGCCGCCTGCTGCGCCGCGTGCGCGACTTCGCCCATGTGGCGGGTAGCGACAAGATCGACCGCGCCGCCGCCGACAAGGCGCTCGCCGAATTGGAAGTGGACGCCGCCGGCTGCGACGCCATGGACCGGCGCTATCTCACCACTATCGCGATGAACTATGGCGGCGGGCCGGTAGGCGTGGATACCATGGCGGCTGCGCTGTCGGAGCCGCGCGACGCCATCGAGGACATCATCGAGCCGTTCCTCATTCAGCGCGGCTTCATCCAGCGCACGCCGCGCGGGCGGCTGCTCACCAGCCACGCCTTCAAGCATCTCGGCCTCGCCGAGCCTGCGCGCGACCCGGCGCAGTTCGGGTTGTTCGGGCAGGGGGAAGAAGACGAATAAATTGTTGTCATGGCCGGGCTTGTCCCGGCCATCTCGCTTAGGCATGCATGGTGCTCACCCAAGCGGGATGCCCGGCACGAGGCCGGGCATGACGAGTTGAGAGTCCCGATGCTCCAAACCTTCCAAGGCGGTTGTCATTGCGGGCGCGTGCGCTTCCGGGTCACCGCCGATCTCGACACGATCGCGGAATGCAATTGCTCGATCTGCACCAAGAAGGGCATCTGGCATCTGATCGTGCCGCAGGATCGCTTCGAACTGCTCAGCGGCAAGGACGAACTGACCACCTACACGTTCAACACCGGCGTCGCGCAGCACGCCTTCTGCCGCGTGTGCGGAATGCATCCCTTCTATGTGCCGCGCTCCGACCCGGACAAGATCGACGTCAACGCCCGCTGCCTCGACGGCATCGACATCAACACCATCCGGCCGAAGCTGTTCGATGGGAAGAACTGGGAAGAAGCGAACCGCAAGCCCGTTCCGTGGCGTTGAAGCGCGCCGGCGTCAGTGGTTCTTGATCCAATCCGCGATCGTTTTCACCACGCTCGCTTCAAGGCCAAAAAAACCGTGCTGCGCGCGCGCATCACAGGCGGCTGATACCGGCGGATTGCCTCCGGTGACAATCTTGAGCTCCTTCGCCCGCGTTCCGCTGAGCGCGGCGATCAGCTTGCTGCCCGCCGCCGGGGTGCCGGGACTGCATTGGCAGCCGTCTTCACGGTGCGACACGACGAGGACCGGCACGTTGATGCTGGCGAGCCCCGCGTCATAGACCGACTTTCCGCAATGCCCGGTCGCGTCGAGACTGGTCATGGCCGAGGTCAGGACAACACCCTGCGGCCCCGCGTCGCCGCGGCTGAGCCGCGCTCCCACATTCGCGGCCGACAGCGTGCCGGCGCTCGTGCCGATCACCCAGACCGGCACCCGCGCGCGCTTTTTCACGTCGGCGATCACCTTGGCGAGATCGTCTGCATATTGCTGCGACAATCGGATCTGGCCGTTCATGCCCTTTTGATGATCGGAAGCGGCATCAAGCGTGGCCACGTAGAACCCTTCGCGGGCGAACTGCACGCGCGAGCGGACCAGAAAATTCAGGCCGAGATCGCTGCCGATCGCGCCGCCTGTGTCTAGCCGCAACGCGCCGTTTCCTCCGGCGAGCAAAATGACGGCGGCTTTGGGCGGCACGCCGGTCGTCACGCCGAGATAGCGCATGGTCGCGCCGGGCCGCACCGCGACGGTGACGACTTCGGTTCTCGGGGTTCCTTGTTGCGCCAGTGCGGAACAAGCCAACGGGAGCGCGAACAGCGGCGCGATCAGAGTGGCGGATAAACTTATGCGCATGGCGTTCTCCCTTAAGAAGGCCTGCGGACAAAGACTGCGCCCCACGGTGGAATCGCGCAATAGCTTGACGGCAGGCATCCGGATGGCCGTTTATCCCGGCGGAGCTAAGGTGACGGTATGAGCGGATATTCTTTGGCCGGCGCAATCCGCGGCGGCCATCACATCCTGCCGGTGCGGGTCTATTACGAGGACACGGACTTTTCCGGCATAGTCTATCACGCCAGCTACCTGCGCTTCATGGAGCGCGGGCGGACGGATTATCTGCGGCTGCTTGGCGCTGATCAGCGCGCGCTGTTCGAGCAGACGGAGAAGGAAGCGCCGGGCTTCGCCTTCGTGGTGCGCTCGATGGCCATCGAGTTCCTCAAGCCCGCGGTGATGAACGACGTGCTCGAAATCGTCACCGCGCCTGACGACGTGAAGGGCGCGTCCATCACCCTGAAGCAGCAGGTCATGCGGGGCGGTGAAACCTTGGTCGAGGCCCAGGTGCGGGTCGCCTTCGTTTCCGGCGGCCGCGCCCGGCCCATCCCGAAGCCGCTGCGGCAGGCCATGCGGGCCGACCAGGACACCCGGCAAAAACCTCCCCGATAGGGGGAATATAAGCGCCGGCGTAACCGGATTTTAACCATCACTGGCGCTGTCTAAGGCCGGGAAATGTGGGGTTTAGGCCCTCGTTTTGACACGTTTGGCGGTGATTTCGTAGCCCTCCGGTGGTGGACGTCTTTGGCCTTCGCGAAATGGTGGGTCTTCCGGCGAAAACGCGGGTGCGCCGCCGCCAGTCCTGCCCGTTTTGACCTAGGCCCCGATGCGCCGTCCCGTGCTGGACCGGGGGAGCCGATAGCCGAAAGGACGAGCTCATGAATCCTGCCGACATCGCGCAGTCGGCCTTGCCGCTTACCTCCGACCTGTCTCTGTTCAGTCTGTTCTGGCAGGCCCATTGGGTCGTCAAAGCAGTCATGATCGGGCTTTTGGTGTGCTCGGTCTGGGTCTGGGCCATCGCCATCGACAAGGTGCTGCTGTTCATGCGCACCAAGAAAGCCGCCGATCGCTTCGAGCAGGCCTTCTGGTCGGGCCAATCGCTGGAAGAGCTTTACCGCACGCTGTCGGCCAAGCCGACCCATTCCATGGCCGCGCTGTTCGTCGCCGCCATGCGCGAGTGGAAGCGCAGCTTCGAAACCCAGGGCAAGACCTTCGCCGGCCTGCAAATGCGCATCGAGAAGGTGATGGACGTGACCATCGCCCGCGAGATCGAGCGGCTGGAGCGCCGCCTGCTCGTGCTGGCCACCGTCGGCTCGGCCGGCCCCTTCGTCGGCCTGTTCGGCACTGTCTGGGGCATCATGAACAGCTTTCAGTCGATCGCCGCGTCGAAGAATACATCGCTGGCCGTGGTGGCGCCGGGCATCGCGGAAGCGTTGTTCGCGACCGCAATCGGCCTTGTTGCCGCCATCCCCGCGACGATTTTCTACAACAAGTTCTCATCCGAAGTGAACAAGCAGGCCCAGCGCCTGGAGGGGTTCGCCGACGAATTCGCCGCCATCCTGTCGCGGCAGATCGACGAGCGTACGTGAGGGGCCGCCAATGGCGATGAACGGGATTGCGACCAGCGGGCATCGCCGCCGCCGCCGTCACAGCGTTATGAGCGAGATCAACGTCACCCCGATGGTGGACGTGATGCTCGTGCTGCTCATCATCTTCATGGTTTCGGCACCGCTTTTGACCGTCGGCGTGCCCCTCGATCTGCCGCAATCGCAAGCCAAGAGTCTGGATCAGGATCAGAAGCCGCTGACGGTATCGGTCAACTTGCAAGGTCAGGTGTTCTTGCAGGAGTCCGAAATCGGCGTCGACGAGCTGGTGGCCAAGCTGAAGGCCATCACCGAGAACCGCGGCGGCTTCGACGAGCGCATCTATGTGCGGGGGGATCGCAAGGTGGATTACGGCACGGTCATGCGGGTGATGGGGCGGTTATCCTCCGCCGGCTTCCGCCGGGTTGCGCTGGTCACCGAGGTCGAGCAAGGTTCTTGAAACGCTGATCCATGAAGACCGGCACGACCATATCGGTGATTGGGCATGGCGCGGTGCTGCTGTGGGCGCTGGTCACTTTCGCGCGTCCGCTGGAAATGAAGCCCGGGGAATCGATGCCGGTCGAGCTTATTTCGGCGGATGAATTCACCCATTTGACGGCCGGCGCCAAGAACGCGCCGAAAGCGGAAACGCCGAAGCCGGTGGTCGAGAAGATCGCCGAAGAAAAACCGGTCGAAGATCCCAACGCCAAAATCGTCGAGAAGAAAGAGGTCGCGGCCGCGACGGCGGAATCCGCGCCCGAACCGCAACCCAAGCCGAAGCCGGAACCAAAGCCGGCGGCCGCGCCGCCGGAAGCAAAGAGCGAAGCCAAGGCTCCCGACAAGAAAGAGCCGGAGCAGAAAGTCGATCCCATCGCCGAGGCCTTGAAGAAGGACGAGGCGAAAAAGCCGGACAAGAAGGCGGAGAAAAAGCCCGAGCCGCTCAAGAAGCCCGAACCGCAACAGCCGAAATACGATCCGCGCAAAGTCGAGGCGCTGCTCAACAAGCGCGATCCTCAGCGCGTTGCCGCCGCCGGCGCCACATTGAATTCCATTCCCTCCCTCGGCTCGCCGGCCGGCAAGTCGGCAACGCTTTCGCAGACCGAATTGGATGCCTTACGCGCGCGCCTGAAGTCGAAATGGAATCCGCCGCCCGGATGGCCGGACGATTTCGTCATTCGCGTTTTCATCACCATCCGCCCGGACAGGACGCTGGCGCTCGCTCCGCAGATCGTGACGACCGGAAACGGCATCGCCTACCAGGCGATGCGCGATAGCGTGATCCGCTCCATCATGGCCAGCCAGCCCTTCGATATGCTGAACCCAAGTCATTACGAGACTTGGAAAGAGCTGGACATCAGTTTCACCCCCCGCGACTTCCTCATGTGACTTTCCTTATTTGAAAATGACGGACTCTATGACCGTTGGTGCCATGACAACGACGCCGATCTATTTGAACCGCCGCCGCCTGCTCCTGCTCGGCGCGGGTGCGACGGCGGCCACGCTCGCCGGCTTGACGCCGCGTCAGGCGATGGCGGCGCTCAAGCTCGACATCACCCAAGGCAATGTGCAGCCGATCCCGATCGCGATCGCGCCTTTCGTGCCGGTGACGCCGAGCGACACCGACGCCGCCGGCGAGATCACGCAGATCATCACGGGTAACCTGCGGCGCAGCGGCCTGTTCGCGCCCATCGATCCCGCCGCTTATATCGAGAAGATTACCAACATCGACGCTGTGCCGCGCTTCGACGATTGGCGCGTGATCAATGCCCAGGCGCTGGTGACCGGCCGCGTGCGGCGCGAGGCCGGCCGCGTCAAGGCCGATTTCCGGCTTTGGGACATCTTCGCCGGCCAGCAACTCACCGGTCAGCAATACAACACCACCATGGAGAACACGCGCCGCGTCGCGCACATCATTTCGGATGCGGTCTACTCGCGCATCACCGGCGATCCGGGTTATTTCGACAGCCGCGTGGTCTTCGTGGACGAGACCGGCCCGAAGGACCGGCGCGTGAAGCGGCTCGCCATCATGGATCAGGACGGCGCGGGATTGCGCTACCTCACGCGCGGCGACGATCTCGTGCTGACGCCCCGCTTCAATCCCACCACCCAGGAAATCACCTACATGTCGTTTGGGCAGGCCGAGCCGCGGGTCGTTCTGCTCAATATCGAAACCAACCAGCGCGAGATCGTCGGCAATTTCCCCGGCATGACATTTTCGCCGCGTTTCTCCCCGGACGGCCAGCGCGTCATCATGAGCCTGCAACAAGGCGGCAACGCCAACCTGTTCGTGATGGATCTGCGCTCGAAGGCCACCACGCGCCTGACCGAGACGCCTGCCATCGACACCGCGCCGTGCTACTCGCCCGACGGCACGCGCATCTGCTTCGAATCCGATCGCGGCGGCTCTCAGCAGGTCTACGTCATGAGCGCGCAAGGCGGCCCCGCGCAGCGGATCAGCTTCAGCGAGGGTTCGTATTCGACTCCCGTGTGGTCGCCGCGCGGCGACTACATCGCCTTCACCAAGATCGGCGGTGGAAAATTCTCCATCGGGATCATGAAGCCGGACGGCTCCGGCGAGCGCATCCTGACCGAAGGCTTCCACAACGAAGGCCCGACCTTCTGCCCGAACGGGCGCGTCATCATGTTCTTCCGCGAAGCCGGCGGCGGCGGCGGCCCGGCGTTGTTCACGGTCGATGTCACCGGCCGCAACGAGCAGCGCGTGCCGACTCCGGCCTTCGCTTCCGATCCGGCCTGGTCGCCGCTGTTATCTTGAACGCTGGTGCGATGTTACGCGCGGATGTCGCGGACATTCACCATGGGTTAACCATTCCAAATAGTTTCGACCGTTCAGGAGTTTTTCACCGGCCTAGCAAGACCCCATCAAGGTTGATGGAACGTTCGTTTAACGAACGGCAGTTAGACCGAAGGCTGACCCGGCAACGACGCGAAAACGGAGGCACCGGCATGATGATGCGTATTTTTGGCCGCGCGAAATTCGCAGCCTTCCTGGTGGCGGCGCTTGCCGTCGCGGGCTGTGCCAGCAAGCCAGCGGAACAGGATCAGGCCGCCGCGGCCGGATCTGCCGCGCCCGGCAGCGAGCAGGATTTCGTGGTCAACGTGGGCGACCGCGTCTTCTTCGAGACCGATTCCAGCGAGCTGACGCCGCAGGCGCGCGCCACGTTGGATAAGCAGGCGCAATGGCTGCAAAACTACAACCGCTACGCCTTCACGGTCGAAGGCCACGCGGACGAACGCGGCACGCGCGAATACAACATCGCGCTCGGCGCTCGCCGCGCCCAGACCGTGCGTGACTACCTCGGCAGCCGCGGCGTGCAGGTATCGCGCATGCGCACGATCTCTTTCGGCAAGGAGCGGCCGATCGCGGTCTGCGACAATATCTCTTGCTGGTCACAGAACCGCCGCGCGGTCACCGTGCTCAACGCCGGGTCTACCTGAGCCTTCGAGGTTTCGGCGAGTCATCGACCTCGTCATGCCCGGCCTCGTGCCGGGCATCTCGCTTAGGAGGGCAGTGACCGCTTATCGGGATGGCCGGGACAAGCCCGGCCATGACAGTAAAGGGACCTCAGTCACAATTTGAACGCAGCTTCGCTTATGCTACGGGACGACGGGAAACAATTAGCCTTCGCTCCATGACCTATTCATCTGCTCGGATTTTAGGAGCGGCGCTGCTCGCCGCGTCTGCATTCATCATCGTGGGAGCGGCCGCTGCCCAGGAGGCGCCGCCGCGCCCGCCCGGATTCCTCGACAATCTTTTTGGCGGCTCCTCGCAGCAGCCCGCGGCCGCGCCGGCCCAGGCAAGCTCGACCGATCTCGCCGTGCGGCTCGACCGCCTCGAAGCCCATATCCGCCAGCTCACCGGCACGGTCGAGCAACTCCAGTTCCGCAACCAGCAGCTTGAGCAGCAGCTTCAGCGCTTGCAGGGCGGCGCCGCTGTCCCTCCAAGCGTCAGTCCGCCTCCGCGAGGCGGCGCGCAAACGTCTCCGGTGCCGCCCGGTCCGCCGCCGGTTATCCCGGCTGTGCCGGGGCGGCGCTCCGACGTTTTCGACCCCGCGCAAAATCCAAATGCGCCCGGCGCGCCGCAGACGCTTGGCTCCGTGCCGGGCGCGCCCGATTCACCTGTCCAGCCGCCCATCGGCGCACCGGGCGGACGCGCCGTCGGCGCACCGCTCGATCTCTCCACGCTTTCAGGCGCGGCGAGCGCCGATCCGTCGCAGCCCGGCGATGCGGGACTGCTTCCGCCTCCGCCGCCGCGTAATCCGAACGCCACCAGCGCGCAGGTTGCGACCTTGCCGCCGTCGCAGACACCGCGGGATGAGTTCGACCTCGCCGTCGGTTACGTCAAACGCAAGGACTACGCGCTCGCGGAAGATGGTTTTCGCGCGTTCCTGAAAAAATATCCGAGCGACGCCATGGTGGCCGACGCGCACTATTGGCTGGGCGAGAGCTTGTATCAGCGCCAGCGTTATCAGGACGCCGCGAAATCCTTCCTGACCGTGACGACGAACCACGCCTCCAATCCGAAAGCTCCCGAATCGCTGTTGCGGCTCGGGCAATCGCTCGCGGCGCTGGGGGAAAAGGAAACCGCCTGCGCGACCTGGGGCGAAGTCGGCCGCAAATATGCCAAGGCCCCCGCCAACGTGAAGAACGCTGTCGCGGCGGAACAGAAACGTGTCCGCTGCTAGTGCCGCCGATTTGAAGTTCCTACACCACTTGCGGCAAAATCGCTTAGGAACTTCAAATCGAAAGCGGCACTAGAAACATATTAATTCCTAGTGCCCCTTTGCTTCCGAAGTTCGTGTTAGAGGACGCCGCGGTGCATCACGAACTTCGGAAGCGAGGCACTAGCGCAGCCGAGCGGGCGCGGCCGCTCTCGGCGGCGGAAGCCAAATCTTTATTTGCCGATCTGAATTCCGCGCCGGCCATCGTGCTCGCTGTTTCCGGCGGCCCGGACTCGACCGCGCTGCTCGTGCTGGCGGCGCGCTGGCGCAGCGCGCACAAGCGCGGGCCAAAGCTTCTCGCCGTCACCGTCGATCACGGCTTGCGCGCGGAATCGGCCGCCGAGGCGAAGCAGGTCGCCCGTCTCGCGCGCAAGCTCGGCGTCCCTCATCGCACGCTGCGCTGGGAAGGCGAGAAACCCAAAAGCGGTTTGCAGGAAAAAGCCCGCTGGGCGCGCTACCGCCTGCTCGCGGAGGCCGCTGCGAAATTCGGGGCGACGCATCTGCTCACGGCGCACACGCTCGACGATCAGGCCGAGACGGTGCTCATGCGCCTGTTGCGCGGTAGCGGCCCATCTGGCTTGGCGGGCATGGCGCGAGAAGTACCTCTCCCCGCGCGCCAACCTGCTCCCTCCCCCCTTGCGGGGGAGGGTTGGGGAGGGGGGTACGATGCAAAACGGACGCTGAGAAATTCACCCCTCTCCCGGACAGCTTCGCTGTCCGACCTCCCCCGCAAGGGGGGAGGTGACAAGAAAAGCGCGGAGAGGGAGATCACTCTTCTCCGCCCCCTCCTCGACATCCCGAAGGCGCGGCTGATCGCCACGCTGCGCGCGGCCGGTGTCCCCTTCGCCGACGATCCTTCCAATGTCGATCCGCGCTTCACCCGCGTGCGTATGCGCGCGCTGCTGCCCGCGCTCGCGGGCGAAGGGCTCGATGCGGAGCGGCTGGCGCTGCTGGCGCGGCGGCTGCGGCGGGCGGAGGCCGCGCTCGACTCGGCGGTCGATCGGGCCAAGGCCGATCTCTCGCCGCACCCGTGGTCCGATACCTCTCCCATTGAATTGGACGCGCGCGGCTTCGCGGCTTTGCCGGCGGAGGTGGCTTTGCGGCTGCTCGGCAGCGCCATCGCCCAAGTGGGAAACGAGGGGCCGGTGGAGCTTGCGAAGCTTGAGGGCCTCTATGCCGCTTTGGCGGAAACGCCGCCCGGCGCGCGTTTTCGCCGCACGCTGGCCGGCGCCATGGTTACCTTGACCCCCGAGCGGCTCGTCGTGGAGCGGGCTCCCGCGCGCCGTACCGCCGGGAAAACCTTAACCACGCCCCGACCCAGCCGCCCCAAAAGGCGTAAACTGCGCTAAAATGGGCAGGAATCGGCTCGGTTGCCTTGGCAGCAACAGGCCTGATACCTACATGGACCGAGGGGAGAGGCCGAAAGCCGCCACAAGTTCCGTATAGACCGGCCAGGGAAGCGGCGCCGCGCCCGCCCTCATGAAGGACGTAGGATGAACACGAATTTCCGCAACTTCGCGCTCTGGGTCATCATTGTCTTGCTGGTGATGGCGCTGTTCATGCTGTTCCAGAACCCGACCCAGCGCACCACGTCCCAGGACATCTCCTTCTCGCAGCTTCTCAACGAGGTCGATCAAGGCCGCGTGCGCGACGTGCTGATCCAGGGGCCGGATATCCACGGCACCTTCACCGACGGCCGCAGCTTCCAGACCTATGCGCCGAGCGATCCTTCGCTTGTGCAGCGCCTCTACGGCAAGGGCGTGTCGATCACCGCGCGCCCGCAATCCGACAACGTGCCTTGGTTCGTCTCGCTGCTCCTTTCCTGGGGGCCGATGCTGCTCCTGGTCGGCGTGTGGGTTTATCTGACCCGGCAGATGCAGGGCGCGGGCGGCAAAGCGCTTGGCTTCGGCAAGTCGCGGGCGAAGCTCCTCACCGAGGCCCATGGCCGCGTGACGTTCGATGACGTCGCCGGCGTCGATGAGGCCAAGCAGGACTTGCAGGAGATCGTCGAATTCCTCCGCGATCCCGGCAAATTCCAGCGCCTGGGCGGACGCATTCCGCGCGGCGTGCTGCTGGTCGGCCCGCCCGGCACCGGCAAGACCTTGATCGCGCGCGCGGTCGCGGGCGAAGCCAACGTGCCGTTCTTCACCATTTCCGGTTCCGACTTCGTCGAGATGTTCGTCGGCGTCGGCGCTTCGCGCGTGCGCGACATGTTCGAGCAGGCGAAGAAGAACGCGCCTTGCATCATCTTCATCGACGAAATCGACGCGGTCGGCCGTCATCGCGGCGCTGGCCTCGGCGGCGGCAATGACGAGCGCGAGCAGACGCTCAACCAGTTGCTCGTCGAGATGGACGGCTTCGAGGCCAACGAAGGCATCATCCTGATCGCCGCCACCAACCGTCCCGACGTGCTCGATCCCGCGCTGCTGCGTCCCGGCCGCTTCGACCGTCAGGTCGTGGTGCCGAACCCGGACATCGTCGGCCGCGAGAACATCCTTAAGGTCCACGTCCGCAAGGTGCCGCTCGCTCCCGACGTGAACCTGAAGACCACCGCCCGCGGCACGCCCGGTTTCTCCGGCGCCGATCTCGCCAACCTCGTCAACGAGGCGGCGCTGATGGCTGCGCGCCGCAACAAGCGCATGGTCACCCAGGCCGAGTTCGAGGACGCCAAGGACAAGGTGATGATGGGCGCCGAGCGCAAGTCGCTCGTGATGACCGAAGAAGAAAAGATGCTGACCGCTTACCACGAAGGCGGCCATGCCATCGTCGCGCTCAACGTCAAGGCCACCGATCCGGTGCACAAAGCCACCATCATTCCGCGTGGCCGCGCGCTCGGCATGGTCATGCAGCTCCCGGAACGCGACAAGCTGTCCATGAGCCGCGAGCAGATGACCTCGCGCCTTGCCATCATGATGGGCGGGCGCGTGGCGGAAGAGCTCGTCTTCGGCAAGGAGAAGGTCACCTCCGGCGCCGCCTCCGACATCGAGCAGGCGACCAAGCTCGCGCGCATGATGGTCACGCGCTGGGGTCTGTCTGACGAACTCGGCACCGTGGCCTATGGCGAGAACCAGGAAGAAGTCTTCCTCGGCTATTCGGTCGCGCGCACGCAGAACATCTCGGAAGAGACCAGCCGCAAGATCGACGGCGAGATCCGCCGCCTGGTCGAGGCGGGCTACGCCGAAGCCGAGAAGATTTTGACCGACAAGCGTCCCGACCTGGAAATCCTCGCCAAGGGCTTGCTTGAGTTCGAAACGCTCTCAGGCGACGAGATCAAAGACCTGCTCATCGGCAAGCGGCCGGTGCGGGAATCGATCATCGAGCCGCTCACCCCGCGCGCCTCCGCCGTGCCGCCCGCCGGCAAGGGCCGCCCGCGTCCCGAGGCCGGCACCGGTCCCCTGGAGCCGCAGCCGCAGGCTTGATCTCCCCTCTGTCATCCCGGACGGCGAGCTTGCGAGCCGATCCGGGACCCAGAATTTTGCACATGGGTTCCGGCTCTCGCTCCGCTCGTCCGGGATGACAAATTGAGGTGCTATTCCCGTCTGCTTGCCGTCGCGGGCGGCAACGCCGGCCTGCTGATCGAGGAGCTTTCCATGACGCAGCTGCCTCATGTGCTTAAGCGTATCCGGCTGAATTTGGCGCGCTCGAAGGAATTCCCCCAGGGCTCCTCGCGGCATGGCTACGAGTTCGTCGCGCCGCTCGACAACAGCGGCCACATCGACCCGAAGCTCTGGCAGCAGCATCGCGAGCACTGCGGCGTCCGGCGCTTCTGGGGCAATGAACCCGATGAGGTCGGCCGCCTGGTGCACAAGCCGGGCGGTCCCGAACACGGCCGATGGGTCTTCGATTACGACAACACCGCGGAAGAGGACGACGAGGCCGGCTATCGCTTCGCCGCCCACGCTTTCATTCCGGGAGAATACGTCTCCATCCGCGACGAGGATGGCGAGATGCACACCTTCCAAGTCGCCACCGTCCAGCCCGCCACCTGACAGGGCGTGATCGTCACCATGGCAAGATGCGCGGGTCTGGCCTTTGCCGGCGCCATGCTGCTGGCGGCTCCGGCTTCCGCGGCGCCTTTGGTGACCGAAACTTTCGAATACTTCGACGTATCCGGTTCGACCGCGGGGGACATTCGTGCGCAGCTCCATCGGCTTGGTCCGGTGGATAGCGCGGGCAGACACAACGATGCCTACACCAAGTGGTTCGTTACTTGGAATTACACCTACAAGAATGTCTCCGGGCGCTGCGCCATCGCAACGGTGTCGACGATAGCCAAAGCAGTCATCACCTTTCCCCGGCTCAAGGCTGATGCCGCGGCTCCATCCGGCGTGAAGCAGGCCTTCGCTCGGTACCGCGAGAAGCTCCTCGTCCATGAGAAAGGCCATGTGCAGATCGGCGTCGATATCGCGAACCGTGTCGAGGACGGCATTCGCGCGTTGCCGCCGGTGCCTGACTGCGCCGCGCTTGGACGATCGGCCAACGCGCTTGGAAACGGGTTGATCAGGGAAGGGCAGCGCATGGACCTCGACTACGACGCCCGCACCAATCACGGCGCGACGCAGGGTGCGCGATTTCCCTGAAGCCGGACGCCCCCGCGACTTTGCTCCACTGATGCAGCTGCTTGCCGCGTGGGCCTGAATCGTGGTTCACATCTTTTGAACGCGAGCCCTTCCGATGGCCTATCGCCGTACCGAAAAAGTCGAGCACCGGCTGGCCGCGCGCCACGACGCCATCCTTTCCGCCGCCCGCGCCGCCGCAGCCGAAGGGGGCATGGCGGCGGTGCACATCGCGCCGGTCGCCGAGCGCGCGGGAATCGCCGCGGGCACGGTCTATCGCTATTTCCCCGCCAAGACGGATCTCGTCGCCGAACTCGTGGCCCGCATTTCCGGACAGGAGCTTTCCGCCATGCGCGCCGCGTCGGACGCGGCTCCCGGCCCGCTCTCCGCGCTGGCCGCGGCCATCGTCACCTTCGCCGCGCGGGCGCTGCGCTCGCGGCGGCTGATGTGGGCCGTGCTTGCCGAGCCGGTCGAGGCCGAGATCGACGCGGCAAGGCTCGCCTATCGGCGCTCGCTCGCCGCCGAGTTGGAGACGCGCATCCGCGCCGCGGCGGGCGGCAAGCATCTGCCCGAGCAGGATGCGGCGCTCGCGGCGTCCGCGCTCGTCGGCGCGTTGACGGAAGCCTTGATCGGCCCCCTCGCGCGCGTGGGCGGTGAGGACGATCCGGCCAAAACCCGCGCGGCGGTTCAGGCGGTTACGCTCCTGGCGCTGCGCGCTCTCGGCGTGGTTGACGCGCGGGCGCGCGGTGTCGTCGTGCAAACCGCGCTGCCGGTATCGGAGACATCTGCGTAAAGCGGTATGGTTCTGCGGCGTCGCCTAACAAGGAGACAGCCATCATGATCGCACGCTGGGCCTTGATCGCAGGCGTTTTGGTCTGCGTGATTTCGGCCACCGCCTCGGCCGAGGAAGCCGTGAAAGTCGGCGGCGCTCTCGCGCTGCTCAACAAACCGTCCTCGCCCCGGGTTGGTCTGATCCTTATCCCCGGCGGCGATGGCGAGATGAATATCAAGGCCGACGGCACGTTCTCGTCAGGAAAGAACAACCAGCTCGTCCGCACGCGCCAAGCTTATCTCGCGCACGGGATCGCGACCTTGACCATTGACGTTGATGTCGATGTCCCTGCGGCGGTGAACTACATGCGAAAGCTTACGCCGGTTGTGATCGTGGCCGGCACGAGCCGCGGGTCTCTCCGCGTGCCGCAATCCCTTTCGGCCAAGCCGAATGCGATCGTCTTGACCGCGGCCATGCTGAACGACGTGCGCTCGTCAGTTGGATCGCCGTCGGCCTTGCCGCCGACGCTCCTCGTCCACCATCGTCAGGATGCTTGCCGGGTGACGCTTCCCCAAGCCGTCGAGCCATTCAAGGCCTGGGGTGGTAACAAGGTGCAAGTGGTCTGGCTACAAGGCGGAAGAAACGCCGGTAACAACTGCGGGGCGGAGGCCTATCACGGCTTCAACGGCATCGACGGCCAAGTGGTGTCGGCTGTCGCCCAGTTCGCCAAGTCCGTGAAGTAGCCGTTCCCGGATCAGTGCGACATCAGCGTCGGCACCGTCATCGCCTTCAGCACGCCGCGCGTGGTGCCGCCGAGGATGAATTCGCGCAGGCGCGAATGGCCATAGCCGCCCATCACCAGCATGTCGGCGCCACTGTTGGCGGCATAGGCGAGGATGGCGGCCGACACGCGAAGATTTCCCTGGTCGATGCGCTTGACCTGCACGTTGAGCCCGTGCCGCGCCAGGTGCGTCCCAATGCTGGCGCCCGACGCCTCGACCACGGGGGCGGTATCGAGCCCGACGCAGATCACATCGACAGCCTTGGCGCGGTGGAGAAACGGCATGGCGTCGGCGGTCGCGCGCGCGGCCGTGCGCCCGCCGTTCCAGCAGACCACCACGCGGTCGAGCTTCGCCCCGCCGGTATGCTCGAACGGCACCACGATCACCGGCCGCCCCGAGCCGAACAGGGCGCCTTCCACGATCAACTCTTCCGGCCCCACCCGGTCGCGTTCGGATTGCCCGACCACTGAAATGTCGAATCGGCGCGCGATCTCGCCAAAGGTATCGGCGCCGCCGGCCAGCGACGCGGGGACCATCCGCGAGTCGTGAGTGATTTTCTTGGCCGCCGCTTCGAACTGGGCCACGGCGGCCTTCGCCGCTTTTTCGTTTTCCTCGCGCTGTTCTTCGATCACCGATTCCGGAATGCCGCCGCCGACGATGGCCGGAAGCACCGGCTCATAGGCAAAAGCAATACCCGAGAGATGAGCGTCGAAAGTTTCCGCCAGCGAGATGGCGTAACTGGCCGCGGAGTCCCGCGTGCCTCCGACCATGAGATTGACAACGATGTCCTTGGGCATGAATTCCCCATTGAGGCTGGCGGCTACTTCATTTTACCGTCCGGGCCGAATTGCTTCAAATAAGCCCAGAGGTTGCCGATCTCAGTATCGTCCTTGATGCCGGCAAAGGCCATCTTGGTTCCGGGCATCTTTTCCATCGGGTTCTTGATGTAGTCCCGGAATGTCTGCTCGCTCCACACGATAGCGGAGTTCTTGTTGGCCTCGGAATAGCTGTATCCGGGGATCGTCCCCGTCTTGCGCCCGTCAAGGCCATTGAGCGGGGGGCCGAGCTTGGCGGCCGCGCCTTCGCCGACCGCGTGGCAAGCAATGCACTTCTTGAAGGACATTTCGCCCGCCGCCAGGTCCTGGGCGGGCGAGGTTTGGATCGATGCTGCGAGGGCTGCGGCGATGGTCGGCAGGTGGGCCCGCATGGCTGTCTCTCCCGGTAAAATGTGAATAGGGTGGCTTGCTAGGAACTATGTCAATGCGGAATCAATCCCTTTCGTTGCGGGCCGTTATGCCGGAGTGCGCGCGATGTCATTGAAAATGCCCGAGGCCGATGCCGCGGTTTTGGCCAGGCGCAGCCGGATCGTGAAGGCGTTGCGCGCCATCGTGCCGGGTGAGGGCGTGATCGACGCCGAGCGGGCGATGCGGCCCTATGAATCCGACGGCCTCACCGCCTATCGCCAACTCCCCATGGTTGTGGTGCTGCCGGAAACCACCGCGCAAGTCGCGGAGGTGCTGCGCTACTGCCATCAGGAAGGCATCAAGGTGGTCCCGCGCGGGGCCGGCACATCGCTCTCCGGCGGCGCGCTGCCGCTTGCCGACGGCGTGCTGCTCGGCATGGCCAAATTCAACCGCATCCGCGAGATCGATTACGACAACCGCGTCGCCGTGGTCGAGCCGGGCGTGACCAATCTCGCCATCAGCGATGCGGTGGCGCACGCGGGCTTCTATTACGCGCCCGATCCGTCGTCGCAGATCGCCTGCACCATCGGCGGCAACGTGGCGGAAAATTCCGGCGGCGTGCATTGCCTGAAATACGGCATGACCACCAATAACTTGCTCGGCTGCGAACTCGTGCTGATGACCGGCGAGATCGTGCGGCTCGGTGGCAAGCACTTGGATAGCGGCGGCTACGACCTGCTCGGCATCGTCACGGGATCCGAAGGTCTGCTCGGCGTGGTCACCGAAGTGACCGTGCGCCTGTTGAAGAAGCCGGAGACCGCCCGCGCGCTGCTGATCGGCTTCCCTTCCTCGGAAGACGCGGGCGCCTGCGTCAGCAAGATCATCGGCGCGGGCATCATCCCGGGCGGCATGGAAATGATGGACGCCCCCGCCATCCACGCGGTGGAGCAATTCGTCCACGCCGGCTATCCGCTCGACGTCGAGGCGCTGCTGATCGTCGAATTGGACGGCCCGCAGGCCGAGGTCGATCATCTCTGCGCGCGCGTCGAAGCCATCGCCAAGGAATGCCGCGCCGTCACCTGCAAGATTTCGTCGTCGGAAGAAGAGCGGCTGCTGTTCTGGTCGGGGCGCAAGGCGGCTTTCGGCGCCATGGGGCGCATCTCGCCGGACTACTTCTGCATGGACGGCACCATTCCGCGCGCCAAACTGCCGGCCGTGCTGCACCGCATGAAGGAGATGTCGGCGAAATACGGCCTGCGTGTCGCCAACGTGTTTCATGCCGGCGACGGCAACCTGCATCCGCTCATCCTCTATGACGCCAACCAGCCCGGCGAACTGGAGCGCGCGGAAGCCTTCGGCGGCGATATCCTCAAGCTTTGCGTCGAGGTCGGCGGCGTGCTCACCGGCGAGCACGGCGTCGGCGTCGAGAAGCGCGATCTGATGCCCGTCATGTTCAGCGAGATCGATCTCAATCAGCAGCAGCGCCTCAAATGCGCCTTCGACGGCAAGGGCCTGCTCAATCCCGGCAAGGTATTCCCGACGCTGCACCGCTGCGCCGAGCTTGGCCGCATGCACATCAGCGGCGGGAAAGTGCCGTTCCCCGATATTCCGAGGTTTTAGTTGATGCGAGCGATCGACTCTCTCGGCCTCATGCTGAGGAGCGGCCGAAGGCCGCGTCTCGAAGCATGGGCCGCCCATCCTTCGAGACGGGCGCATTCGCGCCCTCCTCAGGATGAGGCGGACTAGGAAGCCATGACGGATTTGCTCAAACCCCGCGACGCCAAGGAGGTCGAGGACGCCGTACGCTGGGCGCTCGACGGCGATCGATCGCTGGAAATCGCCGGCTTCGGCAGCAAGCGCGGTATCGGGCGGCCGAGCCAGACCGACCTGACGCTGGACCTTTCGGGCCTCACCGGCGTCACGCTGTACGAGCCCGAAGAGCTGGTGCTGACCGCGAAAACCGGCACGCCGCTGTCCGAGATCGAGGCGCTGGTCGCGTCCAAGGGCCAGCAGCTTGCCTTCGAGCCGGTGGACTTCACTCCGGCGCTGCGCGGCGTGAACGGCGACGGCACCATCGGCGGTGCGCTGGCGGCGAATTTTTCCGGCCCGCGCCGTATCAAGGCGGGCGCGGCGCGCGATCATTTCCTCGGCTGCACGGCGGTGTCCGGGCGCGGGGAAACCTTCAAGACCGGCGGGCGGGTGGTGAAGAACGTCACCGGTTACGACCTCTGCAAACTGCTCGCCGGCTCATGGGGCACCTTGGCGGTGATGACCGAGGTGACGATCAAGACCCTTCCCAAGGCTGAGACCGAATATACCTTGCTCGTGCTCGGCCTCAGCGATGCCGCCGCCATCGAGGCCATGACCATCGCCATGGGCTCATCCTGCGACGTGTCGGCAGCCGCGCATCTGCCGGCCACGGTGGCGCTCGCCGCCCCGGGCCATATCCACCAGGCGGCGCTCACCGCTTTCCGCCTGGAAGGGTTCGCCCCGTCCGTCACCCATCGTCAGATCGCGTTGGAAAATCTGCTGCGCCGCTTCGGCGAGCTCGACCTCATGGCCGAGCCGGAATCGCGGGTGTTCTGGCGGGCCGTGCGCGACGTGTGGGCCTTCGCTGCCACGGGCGCTGTCGAGCGCCCCTTGTGGCGGATTTCCACGGCGCCCGTCAAAGGCGCGCAGGTCGCGACCGCCATTGCCAAGGAACTCGGCGCGCAGGTGTTTTACGATTGGGCCGGCGGACTCGTCTGGATCGAGGCGCTGCCGTCGTCCGATGGCGGCGCGGCCGCCGTTCACCGGGCGGTTGCCCGTGCGGGCGGACACGCGACCTTGGTGCGCGCCCCCGCCGCCGTTCGCGCCGCGGTGGATGTCTTCCAGCCGCAGGATAGCGGCCTTGCGGCGTTGACGAAGCGCGTGAAGGAGAGCTTCGATCCCAAGGGCGTGCTCAACCCCGGACGCATGTGGGCGGGAATTTAACAACGATGCAGACCTCCTTCAGCCTCGCCCAGCTCGCCGATCCGCAGATGGCGGAATCGGAAAAGATCCTGCGCGCCTGCGTGCATTGCGGCTTCTGCATCGCCACCTGCCCGACCTATGTGCTGCTCGGCGACGAACTCGATTCGCCGCGCGGGCGCATCTACCTGATGAAGGAGATGCTGGAGAACGACCGGCCCGCCACGCGCGAGGTCGTCAAGCACATCGACCGCTGCCTGTCGTGCCTCGCCTGCATGACCACATGCCCGTCCGGCGTGCATTACATGCACCTGGTCGACCATGCCCGCGCCCATATCGAGAAGACCTACCGCCGCCCGCTGCTCGATCGGCTGCTGCGCAGCATGCTGGCCTGGGTGATGCCGGACCCGGCGCGCTTCCGCCAAGCTTGGGGTTTGGCGCTGGTGTTCCGGCCGCTGGCGCCGGTGTTTTCCTTGATCGGCCTGAAGCCCATCGCCGCCATGCTGCGGCTCGCGCCGGTGCGGGTGCCGCCGCAGCCGCCGCAACTAGGCCGCAGCGTCTTCCCGGCGCAAGGCCGGCGCACCGCGCGCGTCGCCTTGCTCACGGGGTGCGTGAACGCGATCCTGTCGCCCTCCATCAACGAGGCGGCGATTCGGCTGCTGACCCGCAACGGTGTCGAAGTGGTGCTGCCGGAAGGGGAGGGCTGCTGCGGGTCGCTGGTGCATCACCTCGGCCGCGAGCAGCGGGCGCTTGCTTCCGCCCGCGCCAATATCGACGCCTGGATGCGCGAGATCGAAGGGGAGGGGCTCGACGCCATCCTCATCACCGTGTCGGGTTGTGGAACTACCGTGAAAGACTACGGTTTCATGCTGCGGGGTGATTCTGCCTATGCGGTGAAGGCAGCCAAGGTTTCTGCGCTCGCGATGGACATCTCGGAATACTTATCCACGCTCAAGCTGCCGCGTTCCGCCGCGTCCAGCGGCCTTGTCGTTGCGTATCATTCCGCCTGCGCCTTGCAACACGGACAGAAAATCACGCGCGAACCGAAAGAATTGCTTTCCAAGTGCGGCTTCGTGGTCAAAGATATACCGGAAGGACATTTGTGTTGCGGCTCCGCGGGAACCTACAACATTCTGCAGCCGCAACTCGCGACGAGGTTGCGTGACCGCAAGATCGCGAATATCGAGATGGTGAGACCTGACGTGATCGCCGCCGGCAACATCGGTTGCATTACGCAGATCGCGGCGGGCACCGGGATCCCCGTGGTGCACACGGTCGAACTGATCGACTGGGCAACCGGGGGACCTGCGCCCGAAGGGTTGGAAAAAGTTTGGACCGGGGTTGCTTCGCCAAGGTCGGCTGGAAACTCCGGTTTCGTAGCGAGTGCGGCCGGGGTCGCCTCGGCAGGCGGAAAGCTCGTCGAAGTGCAGCAGAGCGCCGAAACGTAGCGTCAACAGGAGGATGATCATGGCGAAATCGACCAAGCGGAAGGCGAAGACCAAGAGTAAAGGCAAGGCTAAGGCCAAAAAGGCCCCGGCGCGGAAGAAGGCCAGCGCAGCGCGCGGGCGCAAGGGAGCCAAGCGCTCCAGCGCCAAGAAGGCAAAGGCGCCTGCCAAGAAGCGCAGCGCGCCGAAGAAGAAAGCAGCCGCCCGCAAGGCAGCTCCTAAGCGGGCCGCCAAGCCGGTCAGCACGGAGCCCGGTGCCGGCATGGGCCTCGGCTCACTGCTCGGCGGCATGAGCCTGCCGTTCGGCAGCAACAATAACGACGGGGGAAATGAAGGTAACAAGGGGTAGAACGCCAAAGAAGTCGGGCGGCAAGCGCAAGGCGCGTCCCCGCAAGGGGCGGGCCGGGCGCTCTGCGGCGCAGCGCGCCACCGCCTCGAAGCGCAAACCGGCGGCATCAAAGGGCCGCCGCGCCGCCCGCGTTCCTCGAAAATCCATAAGAGGAAAAGCCGCGGCGAAATCCCGCGCGGCGCGCAAGCCGTCCACCAAGCCAGCGGCAAAGCGGGCAACCGGGCGTCCGCGCACGGGCGGCGCTTCCGGCCTCGGCTCGGCCGTCAAGGCGCCCACGCGCGCCGTCAAAGGCCGGGCCCGCCGCCGCGTTCGCGGCGTGGGATTGGCGCGTCCGGTAACGGTGGGGCGTGGGCAACGCCGGGGAACGGCCGAACGTATCGGCACCCACATCCGGGGACTAACCTCCGCGACCCGCACGCCGGCGGGCGTCAGCGTCAAGGCGCCGCGCGTCTCGCGCGCCCAGGAAATCCTCACCGCTCCCGCGCTTGCCTTCCTCGCGGAATTGCACCGCAAATTCGACGCCAAGCGGCAGGCGTTGCTGGCCGCCCGGGCCGAACGTCAGAAGCGTTTCGACGCCGGCGAATTGCCGGATTTCCTGCCCAAAACCAGAGATATCCGCGACAAGGAATGGCAGGTCGCGCCGATCCCGCCCGACCTGCTCGACCGGCGAGTCGAGATCACCGGCCCGGTCGATCGCAAGATGATCGTCAACGCGCTTAATTCCGGCGCGACCCACTACATGGCGGACTTCGAGGACGCCAATTCGCCGACCTGGGCCAACAACATCGCCGGTCAGGTGAATTTGAAGGATTTATGGGCGGACCGCATCGCCTTCACCGACCCGGAAAGCGGCAAGCATTACGAAGTGGGCCCCAAGCCCGCGGTGCTGATCCTGCGCCCGCGCGGCTGGCATCTGCCCGAGGCGCATGTGCTGATCGACGGCGCGCCGATGTCGGGCGCGCTGTTCGATTTCGGCCTCTATTTCTTTCACAACGCCAAGGCACAGATCGCCAAGGGCACCGGCCCCTATTTCTACCTGCCCAAGCTCGAAAGCCATCTCGAGGCGCGCCTGTGGAACGATGTCTTCGTCTTCGCCCAGGAGCGGCTCGGCATTCCCAAAGGCACCATCAAGGCCACGGTGCTGATCGAGACCCTGCCCGCCGCCTTTGAGATGGACGAGATCCTGTGGGAATTGCGCGACCACATCGCCGGGATGAATGCCGGCCGCTGGGACTACATCTTCTCCTTCATCAAGACCTTCGCCAAGAATTCCGACTACGTGCTGCCGGACCGCGGCCAGGTCGTGATGGGCGAGGCCTTCCTCGGAGGCTATGCCGCGCTGCTGGTGCGGACCTGTCACCGGCGCGGCGCCTTCGCCATGGGCGGCATGGCCGCGCAAATCCCCATCAAGAATAATCCGCAAGCCAATGACGCCGCCTTCGCCAAAGTGCGCGCCGACAAGGAGCGCGAGGTGCGCGACGGCTATGACGGCACCTGGGTGGCGCATCCCGATCTGGTGCCGGTCGCCAAGGAAGTGTTCGACCGCATGATGCCGCAGCCGAATCAGGTCTCCCGCATGCGCCTGCATGTACGCGTGCTGCCCGGCGACCTTTTGAAGATTCACGAAGGCACCAAGACCGAGGAAGGCTTCCGCCTCAACATCCGCGTCGGCGTGCAATACATCGAGGCCTGGCTGCGCGGCCGCGGCGCGGTGCCGATCTACAATCTGATGGAGGACGCGGCCACCGCGGAGATTTCCCGCGCGCAGATATGGCAATGGATCAAATACGGCGCGGTTCTGGAGAACGGCGTCAAAGTCACGCGGGAATTGTTTGAGCGCGCGCTCGGCGAGGAAATGCGCCGCGTCGAGCGGGAAATCGGTTCCGACGCTTACGCCGAAGGCCGCTTCCCGGAGGCGATCGAACTGTTCCGCTCGATCTCACTGGCGGACGATTTCGTCGATTTCCTCACCCTGCCCGCCTACAAGCTGATCGCTTAGCCGGGCGGACGGCCATTGTCGGGCTGCCGGCTCACCTCCCACACCTCGTACAAGGCAAGCCCGGCGATCAGGATTCCGGTGACGACGAAATTCATTTTCGCCGCCGGGCTTGTGATCGGAAGAAGCCAGGGAGAAACCGCGAGCCAGGCTCCGAGCGCGACGTTGATCCATTCCTCCCAGACGCGGTAATACGACAGCGTCACCGCTTCCGTGACAACCACAAGAAACCCGACCATCACGGCGGTGCGCGTTGCCGTCGCGTCTTTCTCGAAAAGCAGCACCCAGGGGGACAGCAACAGCCACAAGCCGAGCGCCCAATCGCACCAGTCTTCCCATTGCTTGGGAGGGGTGAACGTCACGGTGGCCATGATCGGTCCCTTTCTGTGAAATCAAATAGATGACTATGGCTACTATCTTCCCACTTTTTCCTTGTTCAAACAGTGTGATGTATCAAAATGATACCCAAGGGTAGCGTTGGTTTCACGGCGCTGTGATAACGCTCGTGACCTTTCTGCAACAACAACCGACTTTTTCGCGCCACTAGGCGGATTCGCCTAAAAAGGCAGCAATTGCCGCGTGTTTTGCCTTGCTGGCTCGCGCCACACTATGTCTAAATTTCCCCGAAATTCAGGCAAAGGCGCGACCGGCGGTTGCGCGGGGCAATAACAGAAGGGGCGTAAAATGAAAAAGTTAGTTCTCTCAATCGCGGCGCTTGTTGCGTGCGCAGCGCCGGCGCTTGCCGCCGACATGGTGACCAAGGGGAAGAAGGTGGCCGCGCCGGTCGTGGTGACGCCTTGGGACATCGCCTTCGGCGGCGCGCTCGCTTCGGATTACAATTTCCGCGGCATTTCCCAATCGGATCGCGGTCCCAGCGTGAGCGCCTATTTCGAGCCGCGCTACAACATCAACCCGAACTGGCAGCTCTACGCCGGTATCGCGGGCGCCAGCGTCGACTTGCCGTCTGACCCAAGCGCGGAAATCGACTTCTACGCCGGCGTGCGTCCGACCGTCGGGCCTTTGGCCTTGGATCTCGGATTTATCTACTACTACTATCCGACGGAACGCGCCCTTACCGCCGCAATGAACGTGATCCCGGCGGTCGGCAACACCACCCTCAGCAATACCGATTATTGGGAGGTGTACGCCAAGGCCACTTGGACCGTGAACGATGCCGTCGCTCTCGGCGGTAACGTGTATTACAGCCCGTCCTGGCTGAACTCCGGCGCGAGCGGCCTCTACACTTCGGCCACCGCGAAGCTGACGGCTCCGGCCACGATGTTCCGTCCGGATTGGGGCGCCTACCTGTCCGGCGAGTTTGGGCACTATGCGTTCGGTAGGACCGACCTCGTAGCGGGTGTGTTCGTCAGCACAACCAACACAGGCTTGGACCTTCCCGACTACAACTACTGGAATGCCGGCCTCGGCTTCACCTACAAGGTATTCACCCTCGACCTGCGCTATCACGATACCAATCTGTCGAAGGCCGAGTGTAATGCTCTGACGTCCGACCCTGGCGCCAGCTTGGGGACGACGGTCACCATCAACAACTTCACCACCAGCGGCCGTTCCAACTGGTGCGACTCGGCTTTCGTAGCCAAGCTCAGCTTCGACACCAGCTTGCTGGGGCTGAAATAAACATAGCCCTTCGGGGCGAGGGTTACGGGCGGCTGCTCTCCGAGCAGCCGCCCTTTTTATTTATTCCGCCGCCGGCTCCAGCGCCGTTTCCCGCACGCGATAGCCGTCGCCCTCGGGCACCAGCGTCAGCCGCCGGCGGTGGAAGGCCGCCAGCGTCGAGCGGTGGCCGATCGAGACAATGGTCGTTCGCGGCAGGCGCTCTTGCAGCAGGCGGTACAGCGCCGCTTCTCCCGGCTCGTCAAGCGAGGCGGTGGCTTCGTCCAGGAAAAGGAAGTCGGGGGCGTGCAGCAGCGCGCGCGCGACGCCAAGCCGCTGCTGCTCGCCGAGCGAGAGCATGCGGTTCCAGTGGCCGTCTTCCTCAAGGCGCTCGGTCATGCCGGGGAGCCCGACGGCGCGCACCGCTTCCGCGATCTGTGCCGGCTCGAAGGTGTCAGGCACCGCCGGATAACAGACAGCCGAACCCAGGCGGGCCACCGGAAAATACGGGCGCTGCGGCAGCAGCATGACCTTGGCGTCGGCGGGAACGGTGATCGTGCCCGAGCCGAAGGGCCATATCCCCGCGATGGCGCGGAACAGGGTGGATTTGCCGGAGCCTGAAGGCCCGGTCACCAGCACGCGGTCGCCTGCGCCGATGCTGATCCCGTCCGCGTCGACCAGCCGCCTGTTGTTGGGCAGCCGCACCGCGAGATTGTCGATGTCCACGGAATCGTGTTTCGGCTGCGCCTTCACCTCGATCACCGGCGGCGTCACCGCGGCGGCGCTGGCGTTGGCCACGGCCGTGTCAAATCCCTCAAGCCGCTCGATCACCGCCGCCCACTCCGCCAGCGACCGATAGGTGTTGATGAAGAAGGAAAGGGCGTTCTGCACGCTGTTGAAGGCGGATGCGGTCTGCATCAGCCCGCCGAGCTGCATGGCGCCGGAAAAATACGCCGGGCTGACGACGATGTAGGGAAACACCACTGAAGCCTGCCGGTAGCCGGCGGTGAAGAAGGTGAGGCGCTTCTGCCGCGTCATGATGGCATGCCAGTTCCTCACCACGTTGCTGAAGCGGTTGAGCAGCCTTCCGGTTTCCGCCGTCTCGCCTTCCAGCAAGGCGATCTGCTCGGCGTTCTCCCGCACGCGCACCAGGTTGAAGCGGAAATCGGCCTCGTAGCGCTGCTGGTTGAAATTGAGGTTCACCAGCGGCCAGCCGATCAGGTGGGTGAAACCGGTGCCGACGACGGCGTAGATCAGCGCCGCCCAGACCAGATAGCCTGGGATCGACATGTCGGTGCCGAACAGAACAAGCGGCGCCGCCGCCGACAAGGTCCACAAGATGAAAACGAAGGAGACCAGCGTCACCACCGAGCTGAGCAGCCCGATCCCGATCGTCAATGTGCTGGCCACGAACAGATTGACATCTTCGGCGATGCGCTGGTCCGGGTTATCGGCCGCGTCGCCCAGGAGCTGCATGCGATAGTGGTTCGCGCCGGTCAGCCAGTGCCCGAGATAGCGCTCCGTCATCCATCGCCGCCAGCGAATCTGTAGCCATTGATTGAGATAGAGCTGATAGACCGCGAGCAGGATGAAGGCGGCCGCGAGCCCGCAGAAATACAACAGCTCGCTGACGAAGGCGTCCCAGTTGCGGTCCTGCAGCGCGTTGTAGAAGCGGTTGTTCCAGGTGTTGATGAGGACGTCGATCCCGACCAGGGCCAGCTCAATCGCGATCACGGCGGCGAGCAGGGCGCGCCCGGCCAAGCGATCCTCGGAGCGGAAATAGGGCGCTGAGAGCCGCCAAATGGTAGCCAGTGTCGAAAGAAATCTATTCACAGGGGCGATCTCCTTGAGGGGAGGGGGCGGCAAAGGCAATTTCGCCGGTTATTTCCTGGCTTTTGCTGCAAAATTAGCCTGTCCCGAATGAGTTGCTTTCGGGCCACGCCGCCAGCCTACGCCTAACGTCGATGACGCAGGTGGCCGAACGAGGCTTGTGGAATATCTCCAATCCGGCCAAACTGCGGCCTAACGTCGATATACGGCGAAGCTATGGGGGGTGCTTTCGATATCCCATACGCAATCAACAACTAGCAGAGTGGGAGGGAAATGATGAAATCCGATAAGTCCAAATCCACGTCGACCCGCCGCAAATTCTTGGGAGCAGCCGGCGCAGCTGCAGCCAGCGCCGCGGTGCTCGCGCCTACGGTCGTGAAAGCCCAGGGCGCCGTCAGCATGCGCTGGCAGAGCACATGGCCGTCAAAGGACATTTTCCACGAGTACGCGCTGGACTTCGCCAAAAAGGTCAACGACATGACCGGCGGCGATCTCAAGATCGAAGTGTTGCCAGCCGGCGCCGTTGTGCCGGCATTCGGGTTGCTCGATGCGGTCTCCAAAGGAACGCTCGACGGCGGCCACGGCGTGCTCGTCTATCACTATGGCAAGCAGAACGCGCTCGCCTTGTGGGGTTCGGGTCCCGGCTACGCGATGGATGCCAACATGCTGTTGGCTTGGCACAAATACGGCGGCGGCAAGCAGCTCCTCGACAAGCTTTATGCCTCCATCGGTGCGAACGTCGTCTCGTTCCCCTATGGACCGATGCCGACCCAACCGCTCGGCTGGTTCAAGAAGCCCGTCCAAAGCGCGGACGAACTCAAGGGCTTGAAATACCGCACCGTGGGTATCTCCATTGACGTGTTCACGGGCCTCGGCATGGCGGTGAACGCACTGCCCGGCGGTGAAATCGTCGCCGCCATGGACCGCGGATTGCTCGACGCAGCGGAATTCAACAACGCCTCATCGGACCGCTTGCTTGGCTTTCCTGACGTTTCCAAGGTCTGCATGCTGCAAAGCTATCATCAGAACGCCGAGCAGTTCGAGATCATGTTCAACAAGGACAAGTACAACGCCCTGCCCGAGAAGATGCGAGCCATCATCTTCAATGCGGTGGAGGCGGCGTCGCAGGACATGTCCTGGAAGGCCATCGATCGCTACTCGAAGGACTACATCGAGATGCAGACGAAGGATAACGTCAAATTCTACAAGACCCCTGACGCCATCCTGAAGCGGCAACTCGAGATCTACGACGACGTTGCAAAGAAAAAATCGGCGGAAAACCCGCTGTTCAAGGAAATCGTCGATTCGCAGATCGCTTTCGCCCGGCGGGCGACGCAATGGGAACAGGACACCGTCGTTGGCCGTAAGATGGCCTTCGATCACTATTTCGGCGCCCAAGGGGTCTTGAAGAAGACCTAACGGCATACGGGAACAGGCAAAGCACCATCCGGAGAGAAATTCGGATGGTGCTTTGTTCTTCTGCATCGCCCCGTAAGAGGCGGTAAGGACACATGGACGCCCAACGTCTCCTCTATACAATCGACGGCATCAGCACTTGGGTTGGCAAAGCAGCCGCCTGGCTCATCATCGCGTTGACGGCCATGGTGTGCGTCGAGGTTTTCAAGCGCTACTTCCTCAACGCCCCGACCGCGTGGATCTTCGACGCGGAGAACATGCTTTACGGCAGCCTCTTCATGCTCGCCGGCGCCTATACGCTGGCGCAGAACGCGCATGTGCGCGGCGACTTTCTCTACAGCTCGATGAAGCCGCGCACGCAGGCGACGCTGGACCTGATCTTGTATCTGGTGTTCTTTGTTCCCGGCATCGCCGCGCTCATCTATGCTGGTGCCGACTATGCCCACGATTCCTGGCGTATCCTGGAACATTCGACTGTCACCTCGGAAGGTCCGCCGATCTATCATTTCAAGACCGTCATCCCGATCGCCGGGGCGCTGGTGATGCTGCAAGGCGTCGCGGAAATCGTGCGTTGCGTCATCTGCCTCAGGACCGGAGAATGGCCCGCCCGCCTGAAAGACGTCGCCGAAACCGACGTCATCGAGGAGCAGTTGGCCAACAGCGAATATGTCGATGACGAGTCGCGCAAGATTGCGATCGAGCGTGCGCATAAGATCGACGAAGTCGCGCGCCAGCGCGGCATGGGCTCAGAGCTTCAGTCATGAGCGATCCCGCACTCGGTATGTTGATGCTGGGCCTCATCGTGATCGTGATCATGATGGGTTTTCCGACAGCCTTCACCTTGATGGGCCTAGGCATCTTTTTCGGCTTCATCGCCTTTTACGTTCCCGGCCAATCCTGGGTGCATAACCGCGTCTTCGACCTGATGGTCCAGCGTACCTACGGCGCCATGACCAACGACGTGCTGATCTCGATCCCATTATTCGTATTGATGGGATACGTGATGGAACGCGGCGCGCTCGTCGACAAGATGTTCTACTCAATCCAGCTCGCGTTCCGGCGCGTCCCGGCGTCGCTGGCGGTGGCGACACTGATCGTCTGCACCTTCTGGGGCATCGCCAGCGGGCTGGTCGGCGCGGTTGTGGTGTTGATGGGTGTCATCGCTTTGAATCCCATGCTGAAGGCGGGCTACGACGTGAAGCTGGCCTCCGGCGTCATTACTGCCGGCGGAACGCTCGGCATCCTGATTCCTCCATCGGTCATGATCATCGTTTACGCCGCGGTCGCGGGTCAGTCGGTGGTGAAACTCTACGCCGCGGCGATGTTTCCGGGCTTCTTCCTGGCGTTCCTCTATCTGGTCTACATCATCGGATGGGCGCTCATTAATCCGAAGATCGCGCCGCGCTTGCCGGAAGAACAGATGCGAATTCCTGTGCCGCCCTGGATGCTGCGGTTGCAGGAGCTTTATTCACGCAATGCGGTGATTGCATTCTTCTCCGCGCTGCTCTCTCCCTCCAAGGCGACGGCGCTGGAAGTGGACGGCAAGCGCGTTACCTATGGGATGCTGCTCAAGCACCTCGGCTACACGCTGGTGCCGTTTGGGATGGTCGCCGGCACGCTTTGGCTGGTGTGGTGGTACGTGGTAATCCACCCGGAAGTCTCAGAATCGGCCTCTATTCCCGGATTGCAGCCGCTCGGCGGCGCCGTCCCGCTCGGGCCCGCCGCGGCCAAAGACAATGGACCGTCGCAAGCCTTCTACATAAGCTTCGGAGTCACCTCCGCCGTCGCAGCGCTGATGCTTGCACGCTACTATTCGCGGATCGATGTGGCGCGACTGCAGGTGATCAAGCTCTTGACCATATCTGTCATGCCGCTGAGCATTCTCACCATCATCGTGCTCGGCGTCATCCTGTTTGGCATCACCACTGCCACCGAATCGGCCGGCATCGGCGCGGCCGGTGCTTTTGTCCTGGCGCTTTTCGCCCGTACCCTGGACTGGAAGCGCACCAAGGAAGCGGTATTCCTGACGGCTAAAACCACCGCGATGGTCTGCTGGCTGTTCGTCGGCTCCGCGCTGTTCTCGGCCGTCTTCGCGATCCTCGGCGGCCAGGCATTGATGGAGAGCTGGGTGCTGTCTTTGGACCTGACGCCCGTGCAGTTCATGATCCTGTCGCAGGCGATCATCTTCGTGCTCGGCTGGCCGTTGGAATGGACGGAGATCATCATCATCTTCGTGCCGATCTTCCTGCCGCTGCTGAAGCACTTCAACATCGACCCGGTTTTGTGGGGCACGCTGGTGTTCGTGAATTTGCAGGCGGCCTTCCTGTCGCCGCCGGTCGCGATGTCTGCGTTTTACTTGAAAGGCGTCGCGCCTTCCCATGTCACGCTCAACCAGATATTTGCCGGCATGATGCCCTACATGCTCGTGGTCATCCTCTGCATGATCATCATGTATCTCTGGCCGGGCATGACGCTTTGGCTGCCGAACTACCTCTACGGCCGCTAGTCCCGAAACCGCTGCGTGAACCATGAGTTTGTCTGCCTTCTCTCTCGTGCAGGCCGCCGCCTATATCCGCGACGGGCGCATCACCTCCAAGGAACTGGTGAGCGATTGCCTTGATCGCATCGCTCAACTCGACGCTGGCATACAGGCTTGGGCCTTTCTCGATCGCGATCACGCGCTGCGTCAGGCGCAAGCCGCCGACGACATGCGCGGCCAACATACGGGCCCGCTGCATGGCGTGCCGGTTGGCATCAAGGACATTTTCGACACCAGTGACATGCCGACGGAATTCGGCTCGCCGCTATGGGCCGGCCGCACCCCACGCAAAGATGCCGCCGCCGTCGCCCGCCTGCGAGCGGCGGGCGCCGTCATCATGGGCAAAACCGTCACCACCGAATATGCCTATTTCAGCCCGGGAAAGACCCGCAACCCGCATGACCCCGAGCGCACGCCGGGCGGTTCCTCCAGCGGCTCCGCCGCCGCGGTGGCCGCCTTTATGGTACCCGGCGCGATCGGCTCGCAGACCAACGGCTCGGTCATCCGCCCCGCCGCCTTTTGCGGGGTTGTCGGCTTCAAGCCGACCCACGGCCTCATTTCGCGTGACGGCGCGCTGCTCCTGTCGAAGACGCTGGACACGGTCGGCGTCTTTGCCCGCTCGGTTGAAGACGCGGCACTGCTGGCCGAGATCATGGCGGGATTCGACGAAAAGGATCCGGACACACGGTTGATGGCGGCGCCGAACTTCGCTGAGGTTGCGGGGGCTGAACCGCCGCTGCCGCCACGCTTTGGGTTTGTGCGCACGCCGGCCTGGGATCAGGCCGATCCCGTGACCCGTGACGCCTTCGCGGAACTGATTGACACGCTGGGCGAGCAGGCAATCGAAGTCGATCTGGACCCAACCCTTGCCAATGTCGTCGACATGCACCGGCTCGTCATGGAAACCGAGATGGCGCACAATCTCCGGCGCGATTACGAGCGCGGGGGCGATCAGCTGAGTGCCGTGCTGCGCAAGCTCATCGAACGCGGGCTGGATCATAAAGCCGTGGACTACCTGCGTGCCGTCCAGGGAATTCGCGCGATCTACAGCGCGATCAATCCAGTCTTCGATCATTTCGATGCGATCATTACTCCAGCCGCTCCGGGCGAAGCGCCGCGTGACTTAACATCCACGGGAAACCCGGTTTTCTGCACGACCTGGACTTATCTCGGCATGCCGGCGGTAACCCTGCCGCTTCTTTGGTCGGAGTCAGGATTGCCGCTCGGCATTCAGCTTGTCGGACTGCGCGGCAATGATGCCCGGCTGCTGCGCACCGCGGCTTGGCTCACGAAAAATGTTGCGCAATCGGAATAGCTGATATCCGTCTCAAAAGCCGCCCGGAGGTCCGGGCGGCTTTGTGTTTTTATGAACGCGATCTGCCTTAGCCCGCTTTCGGCGGCGCGCCCAGGGTTTCCTTGAAGAAGGCAAGGGTCCGGCTCCAGGCCAGCTCCGCGGCCTCCTTGTGGTAGCGCGCCGGGCTGTTATCGCTGTTGAAGGCGTGCTGCGTGCCTGGGTACTGATACTTGGTGTATTTCTTGTTGTTTGCTTTCAGCGCTTGCTCATAGGCGGGGACCGTGCTGTTCACGCCCGCATCGTTTTCCGCGTAGTGCAGGAGCAGTGGGGCTTTAATTGCCGGCACCTTACCCGAAGCCACAGCCCGCCCGTAGTAAGCCACCGCGGCGTCAAGTTCGGGGCTTGCGGCAGCCAGTTGATTGATCATCTCGCCGCCCGCGCAGAAGCCGACCGCGCCGACCTTGCCGGTCGATTCCGGATGCTTCTTCAGGAACGAAACGGCGGCGACAAGGGGAGAGGCGTCGGTACGATTGATCTTTGTAAACAGGTCGCGTCCTTTTTCATCGTCCTCCGGCGTCCCGCCGAAAGGAGAGAGCAGATCGATCGCATAGGCGAGGTAACCTTCCGTCGCGAGCCGCCGCGCGACATCCTTGATATGGGGATTCAGACCACGATTTTCGTGGATGACCAGCACCGCGGGACGTTTTCCCTTTTCCTTCGGGCGGACAAGATAACCCGAGTACTTCCCGCTCGGCGCATCGAAAGATGCAGTCTCGGCGACAAGCCGCGGATCGTTCTCCGCGACGAACGCCGCCTTGGCATAGTTGTTGTGCAACAGCGGCAGCAGCGCCGCCGCGGCGGCTGCCGAGCCGGCCAACCCGGTCAAGCGGTCGAGGAACTCACGGCGGTTGATGCCGCCGTGAGTGAAGTTGTCATAGAGGTCGATGATCTTCTGGTCCATCAAAAGCCTCCTGGGTGTCAGCAGCCTCCCTTGTGCGGACCGGCGATCGAAAACCTCAGAACTTGATCATGTCGATCTTGGTCAGCGTCACGTTTCCTGAAATTGTTGGTGCTTTCGCCAGCAGCCAAACGACGGCCTGCTCGGCGTAAGCGTTCTCGGAAGCCGCGGCGTCCACCGGCACAATCACCTTGATGCCCCGCAGCGCAGCCTCGCTGCCGGTATAGAGCACGGCCCCATGCGCGGCCGTGCCGACCGGGATGATGGTCGTGATGCCCTTGTCCTTGAGGATTTTCTCGAGATCGGTACGCAGGAACTTGTCGGGGTTCGTCCCGGTGATGAGCTGCTCGCCCTGCTTCGGCGTAAACTCGGGCAGGATATCCGCGGCGGTGGCCTGTCCGGCCACGGTATGGATGATTGTCACGCCCTTCGCGCGCGCCTCGTTGACGAGCTTGGCGACGTTCGGGACCATCGCGACGCAGCGCGGGCGGCGCTCGTTGTTGCAGGACCCCTTCACGATATCCAGCACGAGAAGCGCCGTCGTCTTGGGATCGATGGTGACCGGCTTTAACTCGGGCGCCGGTTCCACCTTCACATTCGGCCATTCGTCGATAATCGTTGCCTGTGCCACCTGAGGTGCGCCCAACATGACGGCGAAAGCCATCGCGCCCGACACAAAGATGGACGGCAGGATGCTGCGGTTATTCTTCATCTAAACGTCTCCCTAGTCTGAATAATTGGCCCTAAGCGGGGGAGGGAATTATAGCGGTATTCGGCCTTCCCGTTAGGGCTGCCCTGACTGGCGTTTGAATAACAACGGGACGGGGCGGTCTATTCCGCGCGGGACCCTCCGCAGTGAATTACCGCGTCACAAAACTGAGGATAGCGGCCCATCGCTATTGACCCATCCTGCCGGGCGCTGTCGAAACTAAAGGGTGACGCCGCCGCCGCTGCCAAAGCTGCGGCGGTTCGTCGCGGGCGGCGTCGATGGTCACGGGTCGGAGCAGATGATGCGTCTTTCAAGCAGGTACGTTCGGCGGTTGTGCACGAATTATCTGAGCCTGATTTTGATCGTGTCGATCACGGGCGTGGCCGCCTTGGCGCGCGACATCGCCAAGGAATTTCCTTTCGATCAGGAACTGATGCTCGACACCAAGCCGATGCGCGGCTCCAAGCGCGTGCCAATGCTGGAGATCGCGCCGGACGGCGCCGTTCTTATTGATTTGTGGTGCAACAGCGTGCAGGGCCACATTGTTGTCGTGCAGGACAACATCACCGTATTGACCGGCCCGAAAACCAATCGCGCATGCCCGCCGGAGCGCGCGCGCGGCGACGAGGAGGTGCTCTCCTCGCTGATGCAGGTGACGAACTGGCGGCGCGAAGGCGACGCGGTCGTGCTCATCGGCCCGCAGACGCTGCGCTTCCGCAAGGCGACCAATTGAGGGCTGGCTCTGCGCCTAATGTCTAGCCTTGCGCGGGCTTGCGCCTGGGCAATCTCTCTTGAAGTGGCCGGAAATCCCCGTGACAATGACCGGAAAATAACGGCCAAAAAACTGGCCTGCCGTTTGCATCTGGTGCAGCGGCTCAAACAAACACGGGGAGGCCAGCCATGCGGCGTCGTGACTTCACCAAATTAGCACTGGCGGGAGCGGCGGGCACTGTTGCCGCGCCTGCGATCGTCCACGCGCAGACCACGTTCAACTGGAAAATGACCAGCTTCTACGGCCCAAACGCGGCCTTTTATTCCACTGGGCCGGGCAGCGCGAAGGATCTGATCAAGCGCATCGACGACATGTCGGGCGGGCGCATCAAGATCCAGTTCTACGGCGCGGGCGAGCTGATCCCGGCGGCCGAAGGCTTCGACGCGGTGTCCTCCGGCACGGTCGAGATGAACTACGCGAATTCCTATTTCTGGACCGGCAAGAGTTTCGCTGCCCAATATTTCACCGCCGTGCCTTTCGGGCTGAACTTCCAGGGCTTCAACGGCTGGTACTATGACGGCGGCGGCTCGCAGCTTTGGCGTGAGGTTTACGACCGCTTCAATCTCGTTCCGATCCTCTGCGGCAACACCGGCGTGCAGATGACCGGCTGGTTCCGCAAGGAGATTAAAACCGTCGACGACCTCAAGGGCATCAAGATGCGCATCCCCGGCCTCGCCGGGCGCGTCTACAAGGAACTTGGCGTGGACTCCCGCCTGATCGCGCCGGGCGAAATCTTCCCCAACCTCGAACGCGGCGTGATCGACGCCGCCGAATTCGTCGGCCCCTATCTCGACCGCCAGCTCGGCCTGCACAAGGTCGCGAAGTATTACTATACGACCGGCTGGCACGAGATGGCGACCGCGAGCGAGTTGATCGTCAACAAGGCGAAGTGGGCGAGCCTGCCGGCCGATCTCAAGGCGATTGTCGAGAATGCCTGCGCCGCCTGCAACGTGATCAGCGAGGCCTGGTGCCAGAAGAACAACGCCGAGGCGATGGAAGACCTGGTGAAGAACCAGGGCGTCATCGCCGCGCCGCTGCCGGACTCGGTGGTGAAGGCGCTGCGCGAGGCGACCAACAAGATCTTGGATGAGGCGGTTTCAAAAGATCCTGTCACCAAGAAAGTCCACGACTCCTACATGGCCTACAAAGCCAAGTACGACGCCTGGGCGGACATGAGCGAGCTGGTCTACCACACAAAGATCCGCAAGGCCTGAAAGTGGTCTGTCGATTGGACGTCATGGCCGGGCTTGTCATCGCAAGTCGGGTTCACCCGACTTGCGCGCTTGAGAAGTGCGGAACTCGGGCAAACCCGAGTTCCGGTGCCATCCACGTCTTCCACCAAAATGCAGTTCTCAAGACGTGGATGCCCGGCACGAGGCCGGGCATGACGAAGGAGAAATTGTATGGATAGCGCGCAAAAGTTGGCCGACGGGATCGACCGTTTCACCGATCTCGTCGGCCGCGCCACGTCCTGGCTTGCGCTCGGGCTGGCGCTCGTCATGGGCGGCAACGTGCTGATGCGCTACGGCTTCTCGCTTGGCTTTATTTGGGCGCAGGAGTTCGAATGGCACATCATGGTGCCGATCTGCCTGTTCGGCATGTCCTACGCCATGCTGCACGGCGAGCACGTCCGCGTGGACGTGCTGTTCCAGTCCTTTACCCCGCGCAACAAGCACTTGATCGACGTGATCTCCGCCGTTCTCGCAATGCTGTTCGCGCTGGTCGTGATCTGGCTTTCGATTCCCTACTTTCTCCAGTCGTGGAATATCGGGGAAGGCTCCGCCAATCCCGGCGGCATGGACTACCGCTACATCATCAAATCGCTGATCCCGATCGGCTTCGCGCTGTTCTTCGTGCAGTCGCTGTCTGAGGCGATCAAAAGCACTATCGCCTACAGGAGCGCCTGATGTTGAGCATGGAAGTCCTCGCGACCCTGATGCTGGTGTCGTTCTTTGTCCTGTTGCTGGCGGGCATTCCGGTCGGCATGACGCTGGCCATTTCCGGCCTCGTGTTCGGTTACATCGGCTTCGGCTCGCTGCTGTTCAATCTTCTGCCGCACCGCATCTTCGGCGTAGTCACCAACTCGACGCTGCTGGCCATTCCGCTGTTCGTCTTCATGGGCATGATGCTGGAGCGGTCGCGGCTGGCCGAGGATTTGATGGATGTGATCGGCCATGCCGCCGGCTCGTTGCGTGGAGGCCTTGGCATCGGCATCGTCCTGGTCGGCATTCTGATGGGGGCGACCACCGGCATCGTCGGCGCAACGGTGGTGACGCTCGGGCTTCTTACGCTCCCCGGCATGCTTCGGCGCGGCTACAACAAGGGTCTGGCCTGCGGCGTCATCTGCGCCTCCGGCACGCTCGGCCAGATCATCCCGCCGAGCCTCATCCTCATCCTGCTTGCCGACATCCTCAACGAGTCGGTCGGAACGCTTTTCGCAGCCGCGATGATTCCGGGGCTGATGCTGGCCGGGATTTACGTCATCTACATCCTGGTCCTCGGCATCGTGCGGCCGGATATGGTGCCCGCCATCCCGCCGGAAGAGCGGGCGCTGGTGTCGAAGGCCCAGCTTGCAGGCCGGATCATCAAGGTCGTGGCGCCGCCGGTCGGTCTGGTCGGCGCGGTGCTCGGCTCCATCATCGCCGGGATCGCCGCGCCGTCGGAGGCCGCCTCCATGGGCGCGCTCGGCTCGATCGTGATCACCGGGATTACCGGCCGGCTATCGTTGAAGGTGCTGCGCGAGACCTGCCAGGCGACCGTCAAGATCACGGCGATGATGATGTTTATCCTGATCTGCGCTCAGGTCTTCTCTCTCGCCTTCCGCGGCTTGCAGGGTGAGAAGCTGGTTCAGGATTTCTTCGCCTTCCTGCCCGGCGGCATCAACGCGGACATCTGGTTCCTGATGTTCATCATCTTCATCCTCGGCTTCTTCATCGAGTGGATCGAGATTTCCTACATCGCCGTGCCGTTGTTCCTGCCGGTCTTCGTGGCGGCGAACGTGGACATGGTCTGGCTCGCCACGCTCATTTGCGTGAATCTCCAGACCTCGTTTCTCACGCCGCCGTTCGGCTGGGCGCTGTTCTTCCTGCGCGGCGTGGCGCCGCCGGAAATCACCACCGGCGATATTTACCGGGGCATCATTCCTTTCGTCGGAATGCAGATCCTGGCGCTCGTGCTGGTTTTCGCCTTTCCCGGCCTTGCTACGTGGCTACCCAAGGCGATCGGCTGGTAGTCGGCGCTTCCCCTGCCGTGTGAGTCATGGGACAAAGGAGGCCTCTCATTCAGAGGAGGCCGGTCCGTGTCCGTCACCCAAATGTCAGGGAAAGCCCGTAGCTCGGGCGCTGTCTCGCCGTCCGATCTGCTGGCGCTCGAGGTCGCCGCGACCACGCGCCTCTTGGTCATGGAAGACATCCTCGATTACAGCGGCCATGTCGCGGCGCGCATTCCCGGCCGCGACGCTTTCATCATCCAGATCGGCTCGACCTCGCGCGCGGAAGTGACCGCCGCCTCGATGCTGGTATGCGACTACGACGGCAACGTGATCGAAGGCGAGGGGCAGCCGCCGAGCGAATTGCCGATCCATCTCGAAATCTTCAGGGCCCGCCCGGACGTGCAGGCGGTGCTGCACGCCCATATGGAATTGGCGATCGCCTTCACCATGATGGCCGGCGTGACGATCTTGCCGATGCGTGCGCGCGCCTCGCGCTGGAAAAGCGGCATTCCGACGCACCCGGACCCGAGCCACATCAAGCTGCCGGAGCAGGGCAGGGAGTTGGCGCAGACGCTCGGCCCGCACCATGCGGCGCTCATGCGCGCGCACGGCTTGGTTATCACGGCCGAGTCCATCCAGGCACTGTTCGTCGATGCCGTGCACTTCAAGGAGAACGCGCGCGCCCACATGGAAGTGCTGCAATCCGGCGCCAAGCCTCTGCCGCTCACCGGGGCCGAGATCGAGCAGATCGAGCGCATGGAAATGCGCGACTGGCACATCAAGAAGCTGTGGAATTATTACATCCGGAAAGGGATGAGCGACGGCGTGTTGCCGGGCGACTGGACCGCGCTCATTCCCAGCAAGGACGCGCTCAAGCGCGACCGCATCCTGGACGATCGCCCGCGAGACTGACCGGAGCGCGCAAAATGAAAAAGGGCGCGGTTTGCACCGCGCCCTGAGACCTTCTCCTCCCCCGCAAGCGGGAGAGGTGAAACTCGTAGCTTAGAACCCGCCCATTCCGCCCATGCCGCCGCCACCGGGCATCGGCATCGCAGGGGCCGCATCCTTCGGCACTTCCGCCACCATGGCTTCGGTGGTCACCAGCAGGCTCGCGACCGAAGCCGCATCCTGCAGTGCCGCGCGCACGACCTTGGCTGGATCGATGATGCCGGCTTCCAGCATGTCGACATACTCTTCCGTCTGCGCGTTGAAGCCGAAGGTCTCGGACTTCTCGTCCAGGATCCTGCCGACCACGATCGAGCCTTCGACGCCGGAATTCTCGGCAATCTGGCGGATCGGAGCTTCCAGCGCCTTCAGCACGATGTTCATGCCGGCCTGCACGTCGGAGTTATCGTTGATGAGCTTGCCGACGGCCTTCTTGGCGCGCAGCAGCGCGACGCCGCCGCCCGGCACGATGCCTTCCTCGACCGCGGCGCGGGTGGCGTTGAGCGCATCCTCGACGCGGTCCTTCTTTTCCTTCACTTCGATTTCCGTCGCGCCGCCGACGCGGATCACCGCGACGCCGCCGGCGAGCTTCGCCAGCCGCTCTTGCAGCTTCTCCTTGTCGTAGTCGGAGGTCGTCTCCTCGATCTGCGCCTTGATCTGCGAGATGCGGGCTTCGATCTCCTTGCGCTTTCCGGCGCCGCTGACGACGGTGGTCTTTTCCTTCTCGATGACAACCTTCTTGGCGCGGCCGAGCATGGCCAGCGTCACGTTTTCCAGCTTGATGCCGAGGTCTTCCGAGATCAGTTGACCGCCGGTAAGGATAGCGATGTCTTCCAGCATGGCCTTGCGGCGATCGCCAAAGCCCGGAGCCTTCACTGCCGCGACCTTCAGGCCGCCGCGCAGCTTGTTGACCACGAGGGTGGCGAGCGCTTCGCCCTCGAGGTCCTCGGCGATGATGACCAGCGGCTTGCCGCTCTGCACCACGGCTTCGAGCACCGGCAGCATGGCTTGCAGCGAGGAGAGTTTTTTCTCGTGCAGCAGGATGTAGGCGTCTTCCAACTCCGCCAGCATCTTCTCGGCATTGGTGATGAAGTACGGAGAGAGGTAGCCGCGGTCGAACTGCATGCCTTCGACCACTTCCAATTCGGTCTCCAGCGACTTGGCTTCTTCAACCGTGATGACGCCTTCGTTGCCGACCTTCTGCATGGCGCTGGCGATCATCTTGCCAATCGACGAGTCGCCATTGGCGGAAATGGTGCCGACCTGCGCCACTTCAGCCGAGGACTGCACCTTCTTGGCGCGCTTCTCGATGTCCTTGACCACGGCGGTCACGGCGATTTCGATGCCGCGCTTCAGATCCATCGGGTTCATGCCGGCGGCGACCGACTTGGCGCCTTCCCGCACGATCGCCTGGGCGAGCACGGTGGCGGTGGTGGTGCCGTCGCCCGCGCGCTCATTGGTCTTGGAAGCGACTTCGCGCACCATCTGCGCGCCCATGTTCTCGAACTTGTCCTCGAGCTCGATCTCCTTGGCGACGGTGACGCCGTCCTTGGTGATGCGGGGAGCGCCGAAGCTCTTGTCGAGCACCACGTTGCGGCCCTTCGGCCCGAGGGTCACCTTCACCGCGTTGGCGAGGATGTCGACGCCGCGCAACATGCGGTCGCGCGCATCGGTGGAAAATTTTACTTCTTTAGCGGCCATGTGTGATTACTCCGGTTGTTGCTGAGCGCTTTGCCTCTTTATCGTCATCGCCGGGCTTGTCCCGGCGATCTCGCTTAGGAAGGCAGTGCCCTCCTTGTCGGGATGGCCGGGTCAAGCCCGGCCATGACAAGCTGAAGGGTGCGCGCCCGTTTGAATCGATGTCAGCCGATGATGCCCATGATGTCGGACTCCTTCATGATCAGGAGCTCCTCGCCATCGAGCTTCACCTCGGTGCCCGACCACTTGCCGAACAGCACCTTGTCGCCCGCCTTGACGTCGAGCTTGACCAGCTTGCCGGCTTCGTCGCGCGCGCCGGGGCCGACGGCGATGATCTCGCCTTGCTGCGGCTTCTCCTTGGCGGAATCGGGGATGATGATGCCGCCCTTGGTCTTTTCTTCGGCATCGATGCGGCGCACGACCACGCGGTCATGCAGGGGACGGAATTTCGTTTTGGCCATGTCTTCCTCGTCGGCGCGCAGGGCGCTGGGGTGAGTTAGCGGTGTCCGATAGGCTTTGGCACTCATCTTGGGCGAGTGCTAAGGCTGGCCGGAAATAGGACCTGGAGCGGTGGCTGTCAAGCTTCGGGCATAGACCCCGCCCGGCCGGGGTTAACGCAAACTCGACTTGCGCTATGCCGGGGGCCGCCGCTAAGTCGGCCCCAGCCTTTTGAGGAGAGCCTGATGCGCCGCCTGCGTTTTGCCCTGCCCATGCTTCCGATCGCGGCGGCCTTGCTCGCCGGATGCGCCACCTCGCCGGCCCCGCCGCCGTCCGAGCCTCCGGCCCCCGCCGTGACGCCGACCCTGCCCCCCGCCTTCCAGCCGCAGGAATTGATCGGCCGCTGGGGCTACACCGCCTATCACCGCCCTGACGACAGGGCGCGCACGGAAGCCGCCGCGCGTAACCAGTGCAAGCAGCCCTATGTGATCGGCGCCGGGCCGAGCGGCGGCGTCATCATGCACTTGGCCGACCAGCCGCAGCCCCAGGAGCTTCGCCTCAAGGGTCATCCCAACGGTAAGACCTATATCGGCCCGGAGGGCGAACCCGGCGGCATGCAGGACCGCGAAGTGGTCTCCTTCGACGGCCGCATCCTCATCACGCGCTGGGTGGATCCCGAGGTCGCCGGCCGCTATGGCAACGGCGTCTACGTCCGCTGCGCGCCGCGCGCGTGACGAATTGCATGGAGCGCGGCGGCGCCCCAAATTCAGCGCGCTCCCTCTCCCATGGGGAGAGGGTTGGGGTGAGGGGGTGCGGACTCGAGGGGCCGTACACCCTCACCCGCCGCGCCTTGCCCTGCGGGCTGCGGCGGGCGACCTCTCCCCACGGGAGAGGTGAAGAGTAAGCGTGACGTGTAGATTGAAATCACATCAACGATGACCGCATGACCGTCACCATCTGGCACAACCCGAAATGCTCCACCTCGCGCAAGGTGCTGGAAGAAATCCGCGCCCGCGGGGTCGAGCCTGAGATCGTGGACTATGTGAAGACGCCACCGAGCGCATCCGAGATCAAGGCGGCGCTCAAGGCCATGGGCATGCGCCCGCGCGATCTGCTGCGCCGGAAGAACACGCCCTACGACGATCTGAAGCTTGACGGCTCCAAACATAGCGACGCCGAATTGATCGCTCTGATGGCGAAGCATCCGCTCCTGATGGAGCGCCCCGTCGTCCATACGCCGAAGGGCACACGGCTTTGCCGTCCGGTGGAGCGGCTGAAGGAAATCCTGTGACGGGCCTCGTGACGCTTCCGCTGGCGGCTTGGGAACGCGACGGCTTGGTCGCCGCGCTGTCCAAGGCCGGGCTGCCGGTGGAGGATGTCAAAGAGCCGGGGCCTTTGTTCTGGCGCTTCGAAAGAGATGATACGCCCGTCGGCTTCGGTGGCCTGGAGATCCACGGCGACCAGGCGCTGTTGCGCTCGGTGGTGACGCTGCCGCCGGTGCGCAAGCGCGGCATCGGCCGGGCTATCGTGTCGGCGCTCGAAGTCGAGGCGCGCGTGCGCCATTGCCGCGCCGTCTGGCTGCTCGCGCCGGCGCCGGACTTTTTCCTCCGCCTCGGCTACCGGCAGTGCGAGCGCGTGGAAATGCCCAAGGCGTTGCAGGAGACCGCGCAATTCACGCGCCTCTGCCCGGCATCGGCGATTGTGATGAGCAAACGGCTGGATTGATATTTTGTCATCCCGGCCGAGTGGCGCGAGCCTGCGGTGAGGCACTTTACTCCCTCTCCCCGTGGGGGAGAGGGTTGGGGTGAGGGGGTTGGGGCCTACGCAAGTTTGTAACCCCTCACCCGCGCACTTCGTGCGCACCCTCTCCCTATGGGAGAGGGAAAGAAGACGCGCTCAAGGCAATTACGCCCCACGCGCGAACATCGCGTCGATTTCTTTCTGTGAAACGTAACCCTGTGCACCCTCCAGCTTCGGTCCATTGACCAGTTTGGGATGTTTGTCGTGTTCGGCCTTTGCCGCCGGCACGACATCGGCGAATTGCTCGATGCCTCCCCAGATCGTCATCAGCCGCAGGATATGTTCCTCGATGAACTTCAACGTCGTCGTGACTTTGCCGATGCGCTGGCCGGCGACATCCTGGAAATTGCAGGCTTCGAATATGCGGGTCACCTGATCGAGGATATCGCGCGCAAGGTCCTGGTCCTGCACGCTCTTGATTGCCGCCACGAGGGTCTTGGCATTCTCTTCGATTTCCTCGCTGGCCTCCAGGATGCTGTGCGTCGCGGTTTCCGTGCCGCCGACCACCGCATTGAGTTCCTGGCTGACACGGCCCACCTCCGGGCTGGCGAAGCCGGTCACCAGCAGGACGGCGATCTCCTGCTTGGTGCGCTTGACCGCGTCGTAGATGGTGCTCAGCTCGCTCTTGAACGCGTCCGCTTCCTTCGGAAGGTTCGGAGCCGTACGCGCAGCGCCGGGTTCGCGTGCCTGCAACAGCGCGCGTAGCGCCTGTAGCTCCGTCATGATTTCGTTATGACGAAGCGCCGCCTCCGCCTCGTGCATGGATACGGTCGGACGGGGCTGCATGCCGCTCAGTTCTTCAATCCGAAAAACGCTGCGTTGCGTGGGCATTCAGTTTGTTTGCCGCTTCCTGCATTCCGGTCCTTTGTAGGACGTGCGACTTAACGCCGAGTGCACGCAGGGTGAGCAATGTCGCAATACGTATTTAACCATAAGGAGCCGCGGTTAATCCGGCATAAACCGTAAGGTGCTGAACGGCGCGTTGAAGAACAAGGTGAACGCCGATTTTAACTATTCAGTCGACTCTGAACCGTTATGTGGCCTTAGCTGACGCTGTTAGCGTCAGCTACATCAGTGCGACGATCAGTTCAGAGTACGTCGATGCAGCGTCTTGTTGTTCCAGCGCTCCTGGCGAGCGTCGCGGCTACGTGTCCGGCCTTGGCCCAGCCGATGCAGATCAATCCGTATTATTCCGCATCTCCGTATCAAGCTTCAGCGGCGCAGCCGGGCTACGGCGCGCAGCCTCAATACGCACAGCCTCAATACGCACAGCCTCAATACGCGCCTCAGCCACAATACGTGCAGCCGCAGTATGCACCTCAGCCGCAGTATGCACCGCAGCCGCAATATGCACCGCAACCCGTCTATCAGCAGCCCGAGCAATCAAATCTCGGCGGCGGCTTTATCGAGTTTGTCTTCACCGGCGGGAGAATGCGCCAGCCCCAGCCTCAGCCGGTGTATCAGCCGCCCGCGCCGCCGCCGGTGATGCAGCAGCCCGCTTACGGGCCTTACGCGCCCGCGCCGGTGCCGCCGCGTTCCATGATGCAGGTGCAGCCGGCACGCCCCGCGCTGGACCCGCGTTTCCTCAAACAGACCGTGGCCTACAAAGGCGACGAAAAGCCGGGCACGATCATTATCAACACGCCGGAGCGGCTGCTCTATCTGGTGCAGGACGACGGAAAGGCGCTGCGTTACGGCATCGGCGTCGGCCGTCCGGGGTTCACCTGGGCGGGCGTTCATCAGGTGACGGCGAAACGCGAATGGCCCGACTGGCGTCCGCCCGATGAAATGCTCAAGCGCCGGCCCGACCTGCCGCGCTTCATGGAAGGCGGCCCCGACAACCCGCTCGGCGCACGCGCCATGTATCTCGGCTCGACGCTCTACCGCATCCACGGCTCGAACGAGCCATGGACGATCGGCACCCAGGTCTCGTCCGGCTGCATCAGGATGCGCAACGATGACGTCGTGGACCTCTACGAGCGCGTGAAAATCGGCACGAAAGTGTTGGTTATCTGACGGATTGTTCAGTGTCGCGATCTTGCACTGCACAAACATCAAAGAAATATCGCGATCGGGGAACCTCGAGCGCAGCCATCGATTTTCCTTCGGTCGGGGGGCACCCATAATCACAGGAGCGCTCCATGTTGAAGGTCAAGACGTTGTTACTGGCTACCGCTTTCGTCGGCGGCGGCATCCTTGCCGCGGCGGCTCAAGGTACGGGCGCAGGCGCGGGCGCGGACACTGGCGGCAACATCGCGGGGTCCGGCGCGAGCGGCACAATCTCGGCGGCCACGCATTGCCAGGATGCGTCCGGCAAGCCGATGCTGAAGAGCGCCGCGAAGGGGTCGGCTTCCGGTAGCGGTTCCGGCATGTCAGCCGGTGCGAGCGGCAGCGCCACAACGGGAACCGGCGCCTCGGCTGATACCAAAGCGGCCAGCGGCAGCAATGCCACGTCGGCCAATGTCGCCAGCACGCTTCCGAAGTGTTGATCTAGCCTTTGGCTGAAATCGGTAGTGGCCTCGCAAGAGGCCACTACTTTTTTATGATCGGGGATAAACGCGCTCAGCCGACGTCGCCGCCGTCGCCGCCCACATCGAAGCCGGTGTCGTCGCCCTGATCGTTCTGCGCGGTGTCGAACAATCCTTGACGGTCCTCGCGCGGCCGGCCGATGTCATCCAATCCCGCCTGACGCGCGAGATCGCTGTCCGCGGCGTTGCCGGCGCCCCACGCGGAATCCTTGCCGGTGTCTCCAAAAGCGGAAGGGCTGGCCTGCGCTTGGCCGTGCCCCATCATGGAGCGAAAGCTGTCGAGCAGCAGTGCGCCGCCGATGACGCCGGCTGCCGTTGCCGCGGCTGTACCCAGGAATGAGCCGCCCCGTCCGGCCTGCTCTTGGCCGGGTTGCATCGGCGCAGCCTGCATAGCCGCGCCGGGCCGGACCAGAGGCACGGAGCTGCGCCGCGGCGGCTCATCCCGCCCGAACAGAGATTCCCGCATGGCGCCGAGGAAGCCGCCGCTTTCACCGCCTCCTTGCTCCAGGTCGCGGATGCGCTCGTCGGCGCGCTTGAGCGCCTCGTCCTGCACCAGGACCGTCTGCACCAGCGGATAGATGGCGTGCGGCGCACCGGCAAGGCCCTCGGCGATGGCGCGCTCGGCCTCCGGATCGCGCGGGCGTCCCTCCAGCGTCGCCAGCCGGTCGAACAATTCCTCGATGAGCTGACGTTCTTGCGGTGTCATCGGTCGTCTCCCTTGCGCATGATCCGGCGAAGTGGAACCCGGTTCGCCGATAAGATCATGCGCCACTAATAAGTTAGCGCGCGATCGGACGCAAAACCGGTACCCACTTTTGCTGATCGCGCGCTAGACCAGCGTGCATGATGTGGGAAGGGTTTAGCCGCGGGAAAATGCCTGCGACAAAATATTTTGCCGTCGATATGTCATCCCGCCAGCGCAAGGCCGTGGGCCGCCAGCGCCTTCGGGAAGTCGTCCCCCGAAAAATAGGCATATTCCTGCTCACGCTGGGTGGTGAGCGGGTCGAGCCGCGCCAGTTCGTCATCCACAAAGCCCGGATGACACATGACCACGCCTTCCGCCGGCAGGCCATGCAGGAAGCGGGGAAACAGCGCGGTGTAATCCGGCTGCGCTTGGAAGTCATACGCGCCGGCGAAGGCCGGATTGGTGCGAAGGCCATAGGCGCGCGCCCGGCGGCGGAATGTATAGCTCAGCACGTCGAGCAGCAGCGCCTTGCGGTCGAACCGCCGCCGCAGCGGCGTCCATCGCCCGCATTGCCGCACCCAGGCCTGCGGCGCCACTTCCTTCACCACCGTCAATAGCGCCTCGCGCACCTGCGGGAACAGATGGACGTGCTGATGCCCGTCGATGAAATCCGGCACGCGGCCGAACGCCAGCACGAACGCTTTCAGTTGCGTCGCGATCTCCATCGCCAGCCGGTCGCGCTTCAGGCGGCCGAGGAAGGCCGACAGCATCGTCGCCTGCAACGGCAGGAAGGCTCCCTCGCGCAGCGGGCCGTAGTTTGCGCTCAACGGCTTGAACGGCGCGGTCAGCGTCACATGCAGGCCGATGGCCACTTGCCGTTCGCCGGAATTGAGGATGTCGAGCGACACCGCCTCCGAACGGTCGAAGCCCGGGGCCGCCGTCATCACCGAGGTGGCGTTGAGCCGCCCGCGCATGACAAGATCGCGGATCGCGGTGTTCACGCCGGGCGCGATGCCGTAGTCGTCGGCGCACAGCCAGAAATGCCGCGGCTGCGGGGCCGCCGGAAGCGCGCGGCTCATTCCGCCGCGGTGCGCGCGGGGTTGCCTTGCGTGCGCGCGTCCTCCGCCGTCTTCAGGCTGTGCTCGGCGACGAAATAGACCGGCCGCGCTTTGATCTCCGACAGCACCTTGCCGATGTATTCCCCCATGATCCCAATCATAATGAGCTGCACGCCGCCCAGCACCATCAGGCCGACGACGACGGAAGGATAGCCGGGCACCGACTGGCCGAAGATCACCGTCTCGATCAAAATCTGCAAACCGAAGATGAAAGCCGCGCCCGCGAGCAGCAGCCCGAGCAGACTCGCCAGCCGCAGCGGCGCCACCGAGAAAGATGTCAGCCCCTCGATCGACAGGCCGACCAGCGCGCGCAGATTCCAGGTCGAGGCGCCGTGCTTGCGCTCCGCCGGCTGGTAGTCCACCCGGATCTGGCGGAAGCCGATCCAGCTCGCGAGCCCTTTGAAGAAACGGTTGCGCTCCGGCATCTGCCGCAGCGCTGCCGCCGCGCGCGGCGAGAGCAGGCGGAAGTCGCCCGCGTCCTCGGGGATTTTCTGCCGCGCTCCCCAATTGATGATGCGGTAAAACGCCTTCACCGCCAGCCGCCGCGTCACCGGCTCGTTCTCGCGATGCGCCTTGGCGGTATAGACCACGTCGTAGCCGTCTTCGAGCCAGTGCCGTACCAGCGTGTCGACCAGATCGGGCGGATGCTGGCCGTCGCCGTCCATGAACATCACCGCGCCGAGCCGCGCATGTTCCAGCCCGGCGAGCAGCGCGGCTTCTTTGCCGAAATTGCGCGACAGCGACACCACCTGCACGTCGAGCCCCGCCGCCGGCAGGCCGCGCGCGATGCCGAGCGTGCCGTCGCGGCTGCCGTCGTCCACATAGACGGCCTCGACCCGCAGGCCGCGCTTCTCGCGCAGCCGCCGCGCCACGTCCACGAGCCGCTCATGCAGCGAGGTCAGCCCCGCCGCCTCGTTGTAGACCGGCACGACGATGGAAAGCCCGGTATTGCTGCTCGTTTTCGCCGTCATGCGTCTATCTATAGCGCAGGCGCAAAGTTCTGTCCCGGCCGGGCGGACCGTGCTAAGCGGGCCGCCATGCAGCCCCTTCAACGCCTGATAGCCGCGCTGAGACGCCAAGCGATGCTGATGAAGGCCACCAGCTTCGCCCTCGTCGGCGTGGTCAACACCGTCATCGACCTCGGCGTGTTCCTGGTTGCCCGCAACGTATTCGAGCTATCGCTGATCCCCGCCAACGTCATGGCCTGGCTCGTCGCCGTGGCCTTCTCCTATGTGCTGAATTCCTTCACCACCTTCGCCGCGGAGTCCGGGCGCAAGCTGAGCTGGCGCGCTTACGCGGCCTTCCTCGCCTCCGGCGTGGTCGGCGTCACCGCCAGCACGGCGACGCTTGTCTTCCTGTCCTATGCGATCCCGGAATTGGCCGCGAAGCTCGTCGCCATCGGCGTGAGCTTCCTGGTCAACTTCTCGCTCTCGCACTTCGTGGTGTTTCGCAAGCGCACCGAAAAAATTTCTGTCATTCCGGAGCCGGCCGAAGGCCGGAATCCGGAATCCAGAAACGAGTGCTGAGATTGCTTCTGGATTCCGGGTCCGGCGCTGAAGCGCCGTCCCGGAATGACAGGTGATTAAATCCCCGCCTCAAGCTTCGCATACAGCGGATTATCCCGCGCGAAGACGTAATCGAGCTTCGCCACGGAAACGCCGTCCGCGCCTTTCTCGCGCAGGACATTCGCCAGCGCATGCACGCGCTCGGCCGGGCAGTGCAGGGTGAGCACGCCGTTCGCCACCGGCCCGCCGAACGGCGCGGTGGCGCCGAAGCGTTCCTTCACCGCCGCGAGAAAAGCGTCGTCGCAGCCGGGCAGGCGGCTGCGCACTTCGCGGAATTGCCCCGCGCGGCCTTGCGCGGCAATGCGGTCGAGGATGACGCGCGCGGTCTCGCGCTCGCTCTTGCCCCAGGCCGCCTTGCGCGCGGCCACGAGATTGGCCTGCGAGCGCAAGATCGTTCCGTCTTCGACAACTTTCAGCCCGTTCGCCGCCAGCGTCGCGCCGCTGGTGGTGATGTCCACGATCATCTCGGCGGTGCCGGCGGCCGGCGCGCCTTCGGTGGCGCCGAGGCTTTCGACGATGCGATAATCCGTGATCCCTTGCTCGGCGAAAAATCCGCGCGTCAGGTTCACGTATTTGGTCGCCACCCGCATCTTGCGATTATTGCGAAGCCGAAACGCGGTCGCCACGTCGTCGAGGTCGGCCATGCCGCGCACGTCGATCCAGGCCTGCGGCACCGCGACCACCACATTGGCGAAGCCGAAGCCGAGCCCGTCGAGCAGCACCACGCGCGCATCCGCGTCCGGGATCATCTCGCGCACCAGGTCTTCGCCGGTGACGCCGAGATGCACCGCGCCTTGCGCGAGCTGCGAGGTGATTTCCGCTGCCGAGAGATAAGCCACTTCCACGCCGTCGAGCCCCGCGATCGTGCCGCGATACTCGCGCGCGCCGCGCGGCTTGACGAGATTCAATCCCGCCCGCGCGAAAAAGGCTTCCGCGTTTTCCTGCAAGCGGCCCTTGGCCGGCACGGCGATGATGAAACTGCCGTTCATTTCCGGCCTCCGCAGGCCGCGAGCCGCTCGATCCACACCGCGAAGCCGACCGCCGGGATCGGCGCTTTCGCGCCGAGCCGTGTGAGCAAGCCGTCATAGCGGCCGCCCGCCACCAGCGGCTCGTCGCCGCCTTTTGGATCATGCAGCTCGAATTCGAAGCCGGTGTAATAGTCCACGCCGCGCCCGAACGCCGTCGAGAAGCGGATGCGCGCGACATCGACGCCGCGCGCGGCCAGGAATCCCGTGCGGCTTTCCAGCAGCTTGAGCGCCGGGTTGAGCGCGCTTCCCACGTTGCTCGCCAACGCACGCAGTTTTTCCATCACCTCATCCGGGTCGCCGCTGATCGCCAAAAATTTCTCGATCACCTGCCGCGTCTCTTTCGGCAGCGAGGTCGCCGCGCCGAGCGCCGCTTGTTCCAGGAATCGATCCGCGATCTCGCCCACCGAGCGCCCGCCCACGGCGGTGATGCCCGCGATCGACAACAAGTCCGTCACCAGCGCATGCGCGCCCTTCGGGTCCGCGCCCGCCAGCGCCGCCAGCACGCCCTGATATTCCGGCTTGCCGTTCGCGGTCGCGAGCGTCAGCCGGTCCAGATCCTGCGCCAGGCTTTTCTTGCGGTTGAAATCCTTGATCAGCCGCCGCTTCCACGCAGGCGCGAGATCGAGCGCCTCCACCAGCGCCGCGAACAGTCCCACGTCGCCCATGCGGATTTCCGGCGCCTTCACGCCGTAATGCGTCGCCGCTTCCAGCCCGAGCGCCAGCATTTCCGCGTCGGTCGCCGCCGTGTCGGCGCGCCCGAAGGATTCGATGCCCGCTTGCAGAAATTCCGCCGGCCCGTCGTCGCGGTGGCGGAACACCGAGCCGAGATAGCAATAGCCCGCCGCCTTGCCCGCGTCCGGCGAGGCGAGATAGCCGCGCGACACGGGAATGGTGAGGTCGGGCCGCAGACACAGCTCGCGCCCGGACGGATCGGACGTCAGATACATGCGCTTGCGGATGTCCTCGCCCGACAGGTCGAGGAACGGTTCCGCCGGCTGCAGCAGCGCGGGCGCGGCGCGGCGATAGCCCGCGCGCTCGTAGGAAGCGGCAAGCGCCTCCGCCCGAGCGTCGGGCACACACGCGGCCATGGTTACTGCCTCGTTCATCGTATCGTCCTGAAGCATGGCAAGCGGGCGGTATAACAGTTTTCTGTTAAATTTCGACGCCGTTTCGCCGCCGCGCTTAACGGCCAAAAGGCCCAAAACGCGGCAGAGTTAATGAATTTGGGTGGAAAGCACCGTCACCCTGAGGTGCGAGCCTTCAGGCGAGCCTCGAAGGGCGATGGTGCAAGCCGCCATCCTTCGAGGCTCGCTCGCTCACACCTCAGGATGACGGCTGGCTATGCTTGATCCCGTGTTTCGTCAGCAGCCTCTTCACTTCCTCGACCATCTTCTCTTCCTTCACCGCGAACTGCGCCTTCTTTCCCTCCCCCTTGTGGGGAGGGTCGGTGAGCGCAGCGAACCGGGGTGGGGTCTAGCGCTGCAATAAGTCCCCACCCGACCGCCTCGCGATGCTCGGCGGCCACCCTCCCCACAAGGGGGAGGGATAAAGAGTTCTTTTCGTCATTCCGGAAGCCGCGCAGCGGCTATCCGGAATCCAGAGGCAAGCACTGAGATTGTTTCCGGATTCCGGGTTCGCGCTTCGCGCGCCCCGGAATGACCTATGGATGCTTGATGCCGTGCTTCGCCAGCAGCTTTTTCACTTCTGCCACCAAGTCTTCTTCCTTCACCGCGAACTGCGCCTGCGCCTGCTGCTTCAGGTAGTCGTCGCGGTCGGTCGTCTGTCCGGCCAGCGCCGCGCCGGCGGCCAGGTCCTTGATCTGCACTTCGCCGCGCGCCTTCTCGTCGCCGCCCTGGATGATGGCGCAGGGCGCGCCGCGCTTATCGGCATACTTCAACTGTTGGCCGATCCCATGGTTCTTGCTGCCCAGATACATCTCGGCGCGAATACCTTCTTTGCGCAACGTCTGCACCATCCTTTGATAGTCGTCGATGCGGCTCTGATCGAAAACAGTCACCAGCACCGGCCCCGGCGCGGGCTTGCTGTCGAGCGTGCCGAGCGCGGTCAGCGCCGCCTGCAATCGCGACACGCCGATGGAGAATCCCGTCGCCGGCACCGGCTCGCCGCGAAAGCGCGACACCAGTCCGTCATAACGCCCACCGCCGCCGACCGAGCCGAAGCGCACCGGACGGCCTTTCTCGTCCTTGATCTCGAAGGTCAGCTCAACTTCGAACACCGGGCCCGTGTAATATTCGAGTCCACGGACAACGGATGAGTCAAAGATCACTTGATCGTAACGATACCCTGATGTCCAAAGTAGCCGAGCGATTTGCTCTAGCTCTCCGATTCCTTCTTGGCCATTTTTCGAACTGCCAACCACTGATCCCCACGCATTAAAACTAGCAAACCAACCTGATGCATCCGGGGCAGATCCTATCACCGCATATCTGCTGCCCAGATATTTTAGAATTTTTTCGATTTGTTCGTTCTCTAGGTTTGCGCCTTTGGTGAAATCTCCACTTTCATCCTTGCGACCGTTGCCGAGCAACTGGCGTACACCTTCGATGCCTAGGCGGTCCCATTTATCTATCGCACGCAATACCGTTAGCCGCTTGCCAACATTTTCTTCACCGCCAAGCCTGACAGCTTCCATCACCCCATCAAGCACCTTCCTATTATTCACCTTCACCACATAGTCGCCGCGCTTGATGCCGAGCGCTTCCATGGTGTCTGCCGCCATCATGCACATCTCGGCGTCGGCGGCGGGTGACGCGCTTCCCACCGTGTCGGCGTCGAACTGCATGAATTGGCGATAGCGTCCCGGCCCCGGCTTCTCGTTGCGGAACACCCAGCCCTCGCGATAGCTGCGATAGGGCAAAGCGAGGTTCTGGTAATTCTCCGCCACATAGCGCGCGAGCGGCGCGGTCAGGTCGTAGCGCAGCGACAACCACTGCTCGTCGTCGTCCTGGAACGAGAATACGCCTTCGTTCGGCCGGTCCTGGTCGGGCAGAAATTTTCCGAGCGCGTCGGTGTATTCGATCGCCGGCGTCTCCACCGGCTCGAAGCCGTAACGCTCATAGACTTCGCGAATGCGCTCGATCATGCGGCGCGTAGCGGCGATCTCCGCCGGCCCGCGGTCGGCGAGCCCGCGCGGCAGACGCGCTTTCAGTTTTTGCGGCTTCTTGTCGGCCACGGTTCTCTCAACAGGTTTTCTGTCAGCAAAGTGCGCGGGTGGTAGCAGCCGTGCATTCAGGCGGCAAGCAGAGCGCTTTCTTCCCTCTCCCCTTGAGGGAGAGGGCGGATCGCCGAGCGAAGCGAAGGCGAGCCGGGTGAGGGGGCCCGACTCTCCGTTTGCCGCTGACCCCTCACCCGCCTCGCCGCTACCGTGGCTCGGCACCCTCTCCCTCAAGGGGAGAGGGGAAGCAAAAGCCCGCTTGACTTCCTCTCCTTCATATGACTAAATTCCTAGGTCCTATCCACGAGGGCGTTCTCATGAGACGCGCTTGAGAGTGGGATAGGACGCGGTGCCCGCGGGTGTGGCTCGTAACCACGCGCTCGGGCGGCGCCGGACCCCGACCCCCAGGCACTAGGACCTGGGCGCAAGGAGCTTGCAGCCGGCAGGCCGAAAGGCCGTACCCCGGCGAGCGCGGGACGGCGACCGGAAAGCATCGCGGTGGAGCGCCGAAGGGCGTGCGCCCTTTCGCCAAAGGGCGCGCCGCGCCTCATCAGGCGTGGAAGTTGTTTGATGCGCCGCTCGGCGCTCCGCTTCCCTCATTTTATGGGGGCAAGAAGTCGCTACGGCGCGCCCGCGCCGCAAAGAATAGGGCGGGTGGAGCTTTGGCTGTTTGAAAACCGAATAACTCGTCATTCCGGGGCGCGCACCGATCCCGGGTTTACCCTGAGATCGGCACTAATATGTCCAAGTCGGCTATAGCCGACTTGGATGGCGCGAACCCGGAATCCAGAGGCAAATTCGGAGTGCGCATCTGGATTCCGGGTCCATGCCTTCGGCATGTCCCGGAATGACGGAAGAAGCCGGAGACAAGGGACAAGTCCCCCCATTAACCCATCCCTGTGGAAATGAAATGTGGCATGAGCCTTTGCTTGCACCCTGCGCGCGCCCAAGCACATTCTAGCTTTCGCGCGAATCGCCGACGTGGCACACTCGGCTTCATAGCTCGGAGTTTGAATGCTTCGTCTCGCCGCAATCTTCGTCACCGTCTGCATGGTGCTCATCGCGGTTTCGCTGGCCGCCGTGCTCTATCTCTATTTCCGCTTCAGCGGTGCCGAGGCGGCGATGGTCGGCCTCACCGCGCTCACGGGCATGGCGCTCTACAACACCGTCACCACGCGCCTGCGCGACCGTTCGGACGTGGGCGACCAGATCGCCGATCTGTCGCGCCTTACCGCCGACCTTGCCCGCCACATGGCCGAGATCAAGCGCCAGCTCACCACCGCCGAAGGCAAGGTGGACAGCGCGGTGAACAAGGTCCGCGCCGCCGTCGAGCCAGTGACGTCGGAAATGGGCGAGCTTGGCGGTCTGGTGAAGCAACTCGCCGAGACGGTCGCGGCGCATGAGTCCGCGCTCGCGGACCGGCCTGTAGCCTCGGCGATGCCGGTCGCGCCCACCATCGCGGCGGTCAATTTTGCTCCCATCATTCCCAGCGACCTCGCCGGTCCGGAGCCGGTGAAATTGAACGGCTCGTATTCCTCCGGCGAGCCCGCGCCCGATTCATTCAAGGCGCTGGACCGCGACAGCATGGTCGAGAGCATCCGCGAAGCGGTCGAGGCCAACCGCATCGATCTTTATCTCCAGCCGATCGTGACGCTGCCGCAGCGCAAGGTGCGCTACTACGAGGCCCTGTCCCGCCTGCGCACCGCCACGGGCGAGCAGGTGCTGGCCGCGGACTTCCTGCCCCATGCCGAAGCCGCCGGCCTGATGCCGAAGATCGACAACCTGCTGCTGTTCCGCTGCGTGCAGATTTTGCGCCGCTTACTGATGAAGAACCGTGACATCGGCCTGTTCTGCAACGTGTCCGGCACGACGCTGAGCGATCCGGAATTCTTCGCGCAGTTCGCCGAGTTCATGGAGGCCAACCGCGCGCTGGCCTCCTCGCTCACGTTCGAATTCACGCAATCCGCCTTCCGAGCCATGGGGCCGATGGAATACGAAAGCCTGGCGGCGCTGGCGGCCAAGGGTTTCCGCTTCTCCATGGATCACGTCGCCGACCTGCGCATGGAGCCGCGCGATTTGCACGACCGCGGATTCCGCTTCCTGAAGGTGCCGGCATCCCTGCTGCTCAATCGGGCGGGCGCCGCCCCCTCGGGCGACATTCATCCCGCCGATCTGACGGACCTTATGGCGCGCTCCAGCATCGACCTGATCGCCGAGCGCATCGAGGCCGAGAGCAGCGTCGTGGACATCCTCGACTTCGACGTGAAGTTCGGCCAGGGCTTCCTGTTCTCGCAGCCGCGGCCGGTGCGCCCCGAAGCCATGCAGAATGGCGAGCGCGGCGACGCGGCGGGCGAGGACAAGACCGCCCACCCCCAAGGCGCGGTGGCGTAGCCGCGATTTCTCACCATCTATAATTCTCCTCGGCTTTCCCCCGGACCGCCATGCCGGCCTCCCCACCGCCTTTCATCGACCACTTCGCGCCGCTCGCCTCCGGCTATGACGTTCTGCTGTGCGACGTCTGGGGCGTGATCCACAACGGCGTGGCCGCGTTTCCCGAAGCCTGCGAGGTGCTGCGCCGCGTCCGGAAAAACGGCGGGGTAGTGCAACTCATCACCAATTCCCCGCGTCCGAGCGACGCCGTGATGCAACAACTCGACCAACTGGGCGTGCCGCGCGACAGCTGCGACGGCATCGTCACCTCGGGCGACCTCACGCGCGCGGTGATGGCGGAGCGCAAAGGCCAGAAGGTTTTCCATCTCGGGCCGAAGCGCGACCTGCCGGTCTTCGCCGGGCTCGATGCGCCTTTGGCGGACGCCGAGACCGCCGACTATGTCGTCTGCACCGGCCTGTTCGACGAGGACCACGAGACGCCGGAGGACTATCGGGAACGGCTGCAACGGTTGAAGGCGCGCGGGCTCTTCATGGTCTGCGGCAATCCCGACGTGGTGGTGGAGCGCGGCGATCAGCTCATCTACTGCGCCGGGGCGCTCGCCGATCTCTACAAGTCCATGGGCGGCGACGTGCTGTATGCCGGCAAGCCCTATCGGCCGATCTACGAGCGGGCGCTGGCCCAGGCGGAGGCCGTGCGCGGCGGCAAGGTGCCGCTCAGCCGCGTGCTCGCCATCGGCGATTCGCTGCGCACCGATCTCCAGGGCGCGGCGTCGCTCGGTGTTGATTTCCTGTTCCTGACGTCAGGCATTCATGCCGGCGAGATCGGGGCGGGAGACAATCCCGATCCGCGCACGCTGGCGACTTTCTTTGAGCAGGCGAAGACGAGGCCGAAAGCGGTGATGCACCGGCTGGTCTGGTGAGCCGCGATGTCGTCATGGCCGGGCTTGTCCCGGCCATCCCGGCAAGGGACGCAGTGCTCACCTAAGCGAGATGCCCGGCACAAGGCCGGGCATGACAAAGATGGGGAATGAGCGGAGGGTTTAAGTCGGTGGAACGGGCTAGGCCGCGTTCTCGGCGAACACCGCTTCGATCTTGGTTTGCAGGGTCTGCGCGTTGAACGGCTTGACGATATAGTTGTTCACGCCCGCCTTCTTCGCCGCGATCACGTTCTCGGTTTTGGATTCGGCGGTCACCATGATGAACGGCGTCGTCGCCAGGCCGGGGTCGCCGCGGACCTGCTTGAGCAGGTCGTAGCCCGTCATCGGCTCCATGTTCCAATCCGAGATGATCAGGCCATACTTCTTCTGACGCATCTTGGTGAGCGCGGCCGAGCCGTCGGCGGCGTCGTCGATATCCTGGAAGCCAAGCTGCTTGAGCAGATTGCGCAGGATGCGGATCATCGTGTTGTAGTCGTCCACCACGAGGACCGGCATGGACAAATCGACGGCCATTACTCCAGCTCCATCATCTTCTTCTTAATGGTCGCGACAGCGGCAATCTACTCGTAGGAGGCTCACCGCTTTGTGACCTCCAAGCAAACAGGACGTTAACAGTGCCTATTGAACATCCGGTTAACCGAGTCACCGATCCGTCGCGATCGGGGGGCTGTCCGTGCAGACAGCCGCCAATGATTGGCAGGCCTTTGGTTGCCGAAGTGTTAACAGGCGCGGGCCAAGCGGCGCATTCCACAGCGGCTTGACTTGAGGCCGGGCAGGACGGCACGGTCGCGCCTCTCGCGGACGCTTTGCTTCATGACCGAATCCCCCCAGCGGACGAAACCTTTCATCGTCCAGCGCGATGGCGCGCCGGAAGTTGGCTCCTTGCGGGGCGCTGTCCTCGCCATCGGCAATTTCGATGGCGTGCATCGCGGCCATCGGGCGGTGATCGATGCCGCGCGCGCCCGCGCCAAGGCCCTCGGCCGTCCGGCGGCGGCGCTGACCTTCGAGCCGCACCCGGCCGCCGTGCTGCGCCCGCATGATTCTCTGTTCCGCCTGACCGACGAGACCAACAAGCTGCGCCTCTTGGCGGCGACCGGCCTCGACGGGGCGATCGTGCTGAAATTCGACGCCGCGCTCGCCGCCTTGTCGCCGGAGGAATTCGTCAGCCGCATCCTGGCCGGCCGTTATGGGTTCGCCGGCGCGGCTATCGGCTTCGACTTCCATTTCGGCAAGAACCGCATGGGCTCGCCCGCCTTTCTGGTAGCCGAAGGGGAGAAGCGGGGCTTCAGCGTCGACGTTTTGCCGCCGCTCCAAGACGAGGGCCGGCCGGTTTCCTCCGGCACGATCCGCACCGCGCTGGCGGGCGGCCGCGTGGTCGAGGCCGCGGAGCTGCTCGGCTACCCCTGGTTCGTCTCTGGCGCGGTCATTCCCGGCGACAAACGCGGACGCGATCTCGGCTACCCGACGGCCAACCTGCGGCTCGACCCGGCGTGCGGCCTCAAGCACGGCATCTACGCCGTCCGGGTCAGTGTAGAGGGACGGCACTACGACGCGGTCGCAAGCTTCGGCCGCCGGCCGATGTTCGACAACGGCGCGCCGCTGCTGGAAGTTTTCCTGTTCGATTTCGACGGCGATCTCTACGGCAAGACCATCGACGTCGCCTTCATCGCCTGGATCCGCCACGAGATGAAGTTCGACACCGTCGAAGACCTCGTGCGCCATATGGACGAGGACAGCGCCCGCGCCCGCGAGGCCTTGGCGCGTTCGGGCGATGCTTTTCCGCTCCTGGGCGCTATCGGCACCTAGAAAGCTGACAGCGATTATGATAGGAAGCGCGCCATGATGGCACGCGGTTCATTCGCTCATGTGATCGGGCCGGCCTCTCGGCAAATTATCGGCCCGGCTTCCGCTTGACCGATCGGTCAGCGGGAGACCGGGACTGCCGAGCCCTTATCGCCATCAAGCCCCAGGTTTACCCGTCATGACCGCCCGCGATTACAGCGAGACTCTGTTTCTACCCAAGACCGATTTCCCCATGCGTGCCGGCCTGCCGCAGAAGGAGCCGGAAATCCTTGCGCGTTGGGAGAAGGCCGATCTCTACCACCGCCTGCGCGAGGCGGCGAAAGGCCGCGCCAAATTCATCCTGCATGACGGCCCCCCCTACGCCAACGGCAACATCCATATCGGGCACGCGCTCAACAAGATCCTCAAGGACGTGGTGACGCGCAGCCAGCAGATGCTCGGCTTCGACTCCAATTACGTACCGGGCTGGGACTGTCACGGCCTGCCGATCGAATGGAAGATCGAGGAGGAGAATTACCGCTCCAAGGGCAAGCAGAAGCCCGACCTCTCCGACCCCGCCGCGATGATCGCCTTCCGGCGCGAATGCCGCGCCTATGCGGAGCATTGGCTCAATGTGCAGCGCGAGGAGTTCAAGCGTCTCGGCATCGAGGGCGACTGGGATCATCCCTACACCACGATGGACTTCGCCGCCGAGGCGCAGATCGCGCGCGAGCTGATGAAATTCGCGGCGAACGGCACGCTCTATCGCGGCTCCAAGCCGGTGATGTGGTCGGTGGTGGAGAAGACCGCGCTGGCGGAAGCCGAGGTGGAATACGAGGATTACACCAGCGATACGGTGTGGGTGAAGTTTCCGCTCTCTCCCTCTCCCCGCGGGCGGGGAGAGGGTCGGGGTGAGGGGGCATCTCCTAACGCTCAGAATGCCGATACGCCCCCTCACCCGGCGCTCCGCGCCGACCTCTCCCCGCGCGCGGGGAGAGGTGACCTTGCCGACGCCTCCGTCGTCATCTGGACGACGACTCCCTGGACGCTGCCGGGCAATCGCGCCATCAGCTTCTCGCCGAAAATCTCCTATGGGCTCTACCGAGTCACTGATGCTCCTGCCGACAATTGGGCAAAGATGGGGGACGTTCTCCTGCTTGCCGACAAGTTGGCCCAAGACGTTTTCAAGCAGGCGCGCGTGGCATCCTATGAAAAAGTCAGAGACGTTTCGGCCGAGGAACTCGCCGGAATGGTCGCAGGGCATCCGCTGAAGAGCAAGGGCTATGACTTCTTGGTTCCCCTCCTTCCCGGCGATCACGTCACCGACGACACGGGCACCGGCTTCGTCCACACCGCGCCCGGCCACGGCCGCGAGGACTTCGACATCTGGACGGCGAATGTGCGGGCGCTGGAAGCGCGCGGCATCAACACCACGATCCCTTACACCGTCGATGAGAACGGCGCGTTCACCGAGCAAGCGCCCGGCTTCACCGGCAAGCGCGTCATCAACGACAAGGGCGAGAAGGGCGACGCCAACGAGGCGGTGATCGAGGCGCTCAAACAAGCAGGCATGATCATCGCGCGCGGGCGCTTGAAGCATCAGTACCCGCATTCCTGGCGCTCGAAAAAGCCGGTGATCTTCCGCAACACCCCGCAGTGGTTCATCGCGATGGATAAGCCCATCTCTTCTCCCTCTCCCCAGAGGGGAGAGGGTCGGGGTGAGGTGAAGGAAGACACGCTGCGGCATCGCGCGCTCGCCGCCATCAAGGTCACGCGCTGGGTGCCAACCCAGGGCGAAAACCGCATCACCGGCATGATCGAGAGCCGCCCGGATTGGGTGGTCTCGCGCCAGCGCGCCTGGGGCGTGCCGATCGCGGTTTTCGTGCGCGAGAAGGGCGATGGCTCGGCGGAAATCCTTCAAGACGAAGCTGTCAACAAGCGCATCACTGAAGCCTTCGAAAAGGAGGGCGCCGACGTCTGGTATCAGCAGGGCGCGCGCGAGCGTTTCCTCGGATCACGCGCCAATGAAGAGTGGAAAAAGGTCGATGACATCGTCGATGTCTGGTTCGACTCCGGCTCGACCCACGCCTTCGTGCTGGAAGACCCCAAGCATTTTCCCACGCTCGCCGGCATCAAACGCAAGAAGGACGGCGGCCCCGATACCGTGATGTATCTGGAAGGATCGGACCAGCATCGCGGCTGGTTCCATTCCTCGCTGCTGGAATCCTGCGGCACGCGCGGCTACGCGCCGTTTGACGTGGTGCTCACGCATGGCTTCGTGCTCGACGAGCACGGCCGCAAGATGTCGAAGTCGCTCGGCAACGTGGTGGCGCCGCAGGATGTCATCAAGCAATCCGGCGCCGACATCCTGCGCATGTGGGTTTGCGCCTCGGACTATGCCGACGACCTGCGTATCGGCCCGGAAATCCTGAAAACCACGGTCGAGACCTATCGCAAGCTGCGCAACACCATCCGCTGGATGCTCGGCAGCCTTGCGCATTTTCAGGAGGAAGACCGGATCAAGCCCGCGAAGATGCCGGAGCTGGAGCGGTTGATGCTGCACCGGCTGACGGAGCTTGATGCGCTGGTGCGGCAGGCCTATGCGGATTTCGACTACAAGCGCATCTTCGCGGCGCTTAATTCTTTCATGACCAGCGATCTCTCCGCGTTTTATTTCGACATCCGCAAGGACGCGCTCTACTGCGACCCGATCTCTTCGATCACGCGCAAGGCGAGTCTCACCGTGATCGATCACCTTTTCCGCTCCACCGTGATCTGGCTGGCGCCGATGCTCTCCTTCACCGCCGAGGAGGCCTGGGCCTCGCGCTACGGTGAAGAGGCTTCATCCGTTCATCTGGAAACTTTTCCCGAAATCCCGGCGGCGTGGCGTGACGAGGCGCTGGCGGAAAAATGGCGCAAGGTGCGCACCGTGCGGCGCGTCGTCACCGGCGCGCTGGAGATCGAGCGGGCGCAGAAGCGCATCGGCTCTTCGCTGGAGGCGCATCCCATCGTCCACGTTTCCAATCCGGATTTGTTCGAGGCGCTGGTCGATGTCGATCTCGCCGAAGTCTGCATCACCTCGGCGGCGACGCTGGTGGAAGACGAAGGCCCGGCCAGTGCCTTCCGGCTGCCCGATGTGCCGGGCGTCGCGGTCGTGCCGAACCTTGCCGAAGGCACCAAATGCGCGCGCTCCTGGAAAATCCTCATGACGGTGGGCGCCGATCCGCATTATCCCGATGTCTCGCCGCGCGACGCCAAGGCGTTGCGCGAATGGGAAACCATGCGCAAGGCGGCGGAGTAGCGGAGATGATGATTTGACAGCTTCAGCGACAAAGAAGGCCGACGGGTTCTACCTTTGGGGCCCGTTCACCCGCCTCGGTTTGGCAGCCGCGCTCGCTGTCTGCGTCTTCGATCAGATGCTGAAACTTTGGCTGCTGTTCGTCTTCAATCTCAGCGCCAAGGGCATCGTCGCGATCGGCCCCTTTTTCGACCTTGTCCTCGTGTGGAACAAGGGCATCAGCTACGGGCTGTTCCAGCAGGACGGCCCCTTGGGGCAATGGGTCCTGCTGCTGTTCAAAGCGCTGGCGGTTGCCCTTCTGTGGATATGGCTGGCGCGCGTCTATTCCCGGCTATCGGCCCTGTCGCTGGGCCTCATTATCGGCGGGGCGCTGGGGAATGGCATCGACCGGCTGGCCTATGGGGCGGTGGCCGATTTCGTGCATTTCCATGTCGACACAGCCACTTGGCGCTTCAGCTGGTATGTTTTTAACCTAGCCGATGTAGCCATCGTTGTGGGGGTTGCCGGGCTCCTGTATGAATCCCTGCTTGGGGACCGTGCCGCAAAAGCGCCCCGATCCGGGACATAACTTGGCCAAGCGCCGAGGGGACTTCCGCCAGTGATAGGTCGAGGACGATGACCATGACCGCAGCGCTTTGGATGCAACACCTGCGTCTCACCGCCCAGGTGGCGACGCTGGCGCTCGCGGCCATGACGCTGTTCGCCGCAAGTCCCGCCGTCGCTCAGACGCAAGAAGACGACGAGGAATACAACCATGTCCTTAATACCGATAAGCGGATACTCGACACCATCCTCGGCACTTTGGGTCTGAAGTCGTCCTCAGGCGACATCGAATACCGCGAACGGTCTCCTCTTGTGGTGCCTCCGGCTCGTGATCTGCCGCCGCCTGAAGCCAATGCGGCGTCGAAAAATCCTCAGTGGCCGGTGGATCCGGAGGTGAAAGAGAAGAAACAAGCCGCAGTGCGCAAGCGCGGTCAGCCTGATGTGGACCCGGCCAAGCCCGTAGGGCCTGTGGAACTGGCCAGGGGGACGGGGAAACCCACGGCAACCGACGATTCCTACGATCCCAACAAACCGGCGCTTATGAATGAGCCTGGGTTCTTCAAGAGGCTGTTCAACGGCGGTTTCTCGGGCTCTGTCAAAGACGAGGTTGGAACTTTTACCGGGGAGCCGCCGCGCGTGACGCTCACAGCGCCTCCCCCCGGCTATCTGACGCCGTCCCCAGCCGCCCCTTACGGCGTGACAAAACGAGACGACCCCAACGCCTATAAAAAGGTCGAGAAATAACGAAGCGCGCAGGCTAAGGTCGCGGTCTATTTCGGTGGTTTGCATCCCTCATGTTTTCTTGGGATGACGCCTAAGCGTCTCGGAAACAAACAAAGAGTCTGATTGGTGAGCAAGACGCTGAGACAAATTCTGGCGGCTGTTGTTCTCGTCGCGGGCATAGGCGCGGCGATTTCGGCCGGAGCGCAGAATTCGCCCGGGCCGAAGGTCGCGCATTTCACGCTGCCGAATGGTCTTGAGGTGGTCGTCGTTCCTGACCGCCGGGCGCCGATCGTCACGCACATGATCTGGTACAAAGTGGGATCCGCGGACGAGCAGGCGGGCAAATCCGGCATCGCCCACTTTCTCGAACATCTGATGTTCAAGGGCACCCAGAAGAATCCGGTGGGCTACTTCTCGCAGGTCATTTCGGATGTGGGCGGCCGGGAGAATGCGTTCACCTCCAGCGACTACACCGCTTATTTCCAACGCGTGCCGCGCGAGCACCTCGCCAGGATGATGGAACTTGAGGCCGATCGCATGAGCGGTCTCGTTCTCACCGACCAGGTCGTGCTTCCCGAGCGCGACGTGGTTCTCGAGGAGTACAATTCGCGCGTCGCCAATAGCCCCCGCGCGCGCTTGTCGGAACAACTCGAGGCGGCGCTTTTCCTCAACCACCCTTATGGCCGCCCCGTGATCGGCTGGCGCCCGGAGATCGAGAAGCTCAATCGGCAAGATGCGCTGGAGTTCTACCGCCGCTTCTATGGCCCAAATAATGCGATCGTCGTCGTGGCAGGCGACGTCGATGCCGAACAGGTGAGGGTCCTGGCGCAGAATACCTATGGCAAGATCGCGCGCCGCTCTGAGTTTGGCCCTCGCGTCCGCCCGCAGGAGCCGCCGCCGATCGCCGCCAGGACGGTCACGCTCAGCGATCCCCGCGTCGAGCAGGCCACGTTTCAAAGACTATACCTCGTGCCGTCGGTCACCACCGCCAAGCGCGGGGAGAGCGAGGCGCTGGAGGTGCTCGCCAATATTATTGGTGGAGGAGCCAGCAGCCGCCTCTATCGAAAGCTCGTCGTGGAGAAGGGCTTGGCGGTCAGCGCCGGCGCCTCGTACCAAGGTGCCACGCTCGACGCCACGCGTTTTGGCGTCTATGGCGCTCCGCAACCTGGCATCACCTTGGCGCAGTTGGAGGAGGCTGTGGATACCGTCATCGCCGAATTCATCGACAAGGGCATTTCTGCCGAGGAGCTTGAGCGGATCAAGACGCAGTTGATTGCCGACTCCATCTACGCGCAGGACAACCAGAGCACGCTCGCGCGCTGGTATGGAGGGGCGCTCGCCACCGGCATGACCGTGGATAGCGTGCGCACTTGGCCGGATCGTATCAAGGCGGTGACCGCCGACGCCGTTCGCGATGCTGCGCGGCAATGGCTGGATAAGCGCCGCTCGGTCACCGGTTATCTGATCAAAGATACCCCTTCCACAGATAAAGCGCCCCGCGAGGAGAAACGCTCATGACCGCCCTGGGACATGGCTTGACCCGGCGTTGGAGTGTCTTCCTTGCATCTTTGCTGGCCTTCGCTTTTGTTACCGCCGCCGCATTGCCGGCCCGCGCCATCCCTATCGAGCGCGTCATAAGCCCGCTCGGCATTGAAGTGTGGCTCGTGCGCCAAAACACAGTTCCCGTGTTCGACCTGCAATTTTCCTTCGAGGGCGGCGCCGCCCAGGACCCTGCCGATAAGCCGGGCGTAGCCAACATAGCCGGCGCCCTGCTGGATGAAGGCGCGGGAGACCTTGACGCCAAGGCGTTTCAGGAGCGGCTGGAAAGCCGGGCGGTCGAGCTTCGCTTCCAGACCGGCCGCGACTCCTTGTTCGGCAGTTTGCGCTCGCTCAACGAGCACCGCGATGAAGCGGTCGATCTCATGCGGCTCGCCTTGAACGCGCCGCGTTTCGATAAGGACGCGCTGGAACGCATCCGCAGTCAGGTCGTCTCCGGCCTGCGGCGCGAGACGACCAGCCCGAACGACATTGCCAGCCGGCGCTGGTGGGCCGCCGCTTTTCCCGGCCATCCCTATGGACGGCAGGTGAACGGCACGCTCGAATCCGTGCCGCGGATCACCACGGAGGATCTGCGGGCCTATGCCAAGCGCGTCTTCGCGCGGGATCGTCTGAAGGTCGCCATCGTCGGCGATCTCGACGGCGCGGCCGCCGGCAAGATCGTGGACCGCATCTTCGGCGCGCTGCCGGCCAAGGGCGACCTGCAACCCGTGCCTGCGATCAGCCCGCAAGGCCTGGGCCAGCGCATTGTCGTCGATCTCGACGTGCCGCAAGCGGTCGTCACCTTCGGCCGCCTCGGCGTGGCGCGCAAAGACCCCGATTTCATGGCCGCCTATATCGTCAACTACATCCTCGGCGGCGGCACCTTCTCCTCGCGGCTTTATCGCGAGGTGCGGGAAAAGCGCGGGCTCGCCTACAGTATCAATGACAGCCTTGTCTGGCTCAAAAGCACCGCCTTGATGATCGGCGGCACCGCCACGCGTTCCGACCGGACGGGGGAAGCGCTCGAGGTGATCGAGGCCGAGGCCAAGCGGCTGGCTGAAAAAGGCCCGACCGAGGAAGAGCTGAAGAAAGCGAAATCCTATCTCAAGGGCTCCTACGCGCTCAATCTCGACACCTCCAACAAGATCGCCGGTGGCCTAGTGCAAATCCAGGTCGACGAACTCGGCATCGATTACATGGACCGGCGCAATGCGCTGATCGATGCGGTGACGCTGGACGACACCAAGCGCGTTGCCAAGCGGCTGTTCGACAGCAAGATGCTGGTCACCGTGGTGGGGCGCCCGCAGGGCGTCACGTCGCAGAATTAGCCGGAATTTTTCGCCAACCTCCCTGCACCGGTGGTGACAATTTACGTTCGTCCGTGTACGGGCAGGGCTCCGATGTCCTAAGGGCTGCCAATAATGTTGCAGCAATCCATCGAGAACGCACAGGCTGAACGCGTCGGCACGCAAGGCGTGCCGGCTCAGGACCTCGCCGATGCGCTCAAGCGCGCAGAGGACGCGCTGACGTGGCTGCGGGCCCGCCATGCCGACGGTAGCCTGCCGTTGTTGCGCCTGCCGTCCAGCCGCGACGACCTCAGCCCCATCACTCAAGCCGCCCGCCGCCTGACCGCGAATACGACTGACGTGGTTTTTCTCGGCACTGGCGGTTCCAGCCTGGGCGGGCAGACGCTGGCGCAGCTCGCGGGCCATGCGGTGCCGGGGGTGGGGCTTTTGCGCGATCCGCCGCGCCTCCATTTCATGGACAATCTCGACCCGGAAACATTTGGAACGCTGCTGACGCGGCTGCCGCTGGCCACCTCGCGCTTTGTTGCCATCTCCAAGTCGGGCGGCACCGGCGAGACGCTGATGCAGACCGCGGCGGTTCTGACGGCGCTCAAACAGGCGGGGCTGGAAAAACGCATCGGCGAACTTTTCCTGGGGCTTTCCGAGCCGGCCAAGGCCGGCAAAAGCAACGGGCTGCGCGATCTTCTCGGTGCCTATCGGGTTCCTTTTCTTGATCACGATCCCGGCGTCGGCGGCCGCTTTTCCGCGCTAACCAATGTCGGCCTGCTGCCGGCGGCGATGCTCGGCTTGAACATCGAAGCCGTGCGGGCGGGCGCGGCGGCGGCGCTGGCGCCGGTGCTGAACAAAAAGCCTGCCGCCGACGTGCCCGCGGCTGTCGGCGCCGCGCTGTCGGTTTCGCTCGCGCGCAGCAAGCCCATCGCCGTGATGATGGCCTATGCCGACAAGCTGGAGCGCTTCACGCGCTGGTACGTGCAGCTCTGGGCGGAAAGCCTCGGCAAGGGCGGTAAAGGCACGACGCCGATCGGCGCGCTCGGCCCGGTCGATCAGCACAGCCAGTTGCAGCTTTTCATCGCCGGGCCGCGCGACAAGCTCTTCACGGTCATCACCGTTGCTACGGCAGGCCGCGGGCCGCGCATCGAGGCTGATCTCGCCAAGCTCTGTGGCGAGCCGGACTTCGCCGGCAAGACCATCGGCGATCTTGTCGCGGCGCAAGGCCGCGCCACCGCCGAGACGCTGGCGAAGAACGGCTGCCCGGTGCGCACGCTGCATATCGAGAAGCTGGACGCAGCGAGCCTCGGCGAATTGCTCATGCACTTCATGCTGGAGACCATCATCGCCGCACGGCTCCTGGGAGTGGACGCCTTCGACCAGCCGGCGGTGGAAGAGGGCAAGGTGCTGGCGAAGAAGTATTTGGCGGGAAAGTCCTGACAGTCATTCCGGGACGGCGCAGAGCGCCGGACCCGGAATCCAGAGGCTCGTGCTGTGGCTGGATTCCGGGTTCCCGGGCTTCGCCCGCGCCCCGGAATGACGCATGATGAGAGTCATGATCCGCATCACCGACAGCATCGCGATCGACGAATCGGAACTTGAGGAAAGCTTCATCCGCGCCTCGGGTCCTGGCGGACAGCACGTCAACAAGACCGAGACCGCGGTTCAGCTTCGTTTCAACGTGCGCCGGTCGCCTTCATTGCCGAATGATGTGGCGGTGCGTCTGATGAAACTTGCGGGCAGCCGCATGACCCAGGACGGCGTGATTGTCATCTCCGCGCAGAATGAACGCAGCCAGAAGCGTAACCGCGAGGAGGCGTTGGCCCGCTTGGTCGAACTGATCCGCAAGGCGGCGGTGCGGCCGGTCCCGCGCCGGCCGACCAAGCCCACCAAGGCGTCCAAGCAGAAGCGCCTGGAGGGTAAGAAACACCGCAGCGGGATCAAGAGCTTACGGCAGAAAAGACCCTCAGGCGAATAGCGGGGGCGGTTTGCCGGAACGCCTCGTCCCTGACGGCACGCGTCGGTAGACTCCGGGACGATTCCGAATCAGGCTCGCCGAATGAAATCTTTTGCCGAAGCCCGTGCGCTCTCTTCTCCCTCTCCCCGTTGGGGAGAGGGTTGGGGTGAGGGGGTTCGGACCTATCGTAAGGCTGTACCCCCTCACCCGCGCCTTCGGCGCGACCTCTCCCCATGGGAGAGGTGAAGAGAGAAACATGCCCGTCCGCCAATTGTCCGAGTCCATCGTGAACCGCATCGCCGCCGGCGAGGTGGTCGAGCGCCCGGCCAGCGTCGTCAAGGAATTGGTCGAGAACGCGCTGGATGCGGGCGCCACGCGCATCGACGTCACCACCGACGGCGGCGGACGGCGTCTCATCCGCGTCATCGACGATGGCGATGGCATGACCCGCGCCGATCTTGACCTCTGCGTTGAGCGTCACGCCACCTCCAAGCTCGATGACGAAGACCTGCTCGCCATCCGCACGCTCGGCTTTCGCGGCGAGGCGCTGCCATCCATCGGCGCGGTGGGCCGCCTGACCATCACCACGCGCCACCGCGACGAAGCCCATGCCTGGGAGCTGAGCGTCGAGGGCGGGGTGAAATCGCCTGCCAAGCCCGCCGCGCTTACCCAAGGTACACGCGTCGAGTTGCGCGACCTGTTTTATGCCACGCCCGCCCGGTTGAAATTTCTGAAGACCGACCGCACCGAAGCGGAAGCCGTGCGCGAGATGGTGCGCCGCTTGGCTATGAGCCGGCCCGATGTAGCCTTCACGCTGGCGGGCGAGGAGCGAGCGCCAGTCACCTGGGCTGCCGCCTTGCCGGGCCCGACCGGCCGCCTCGCGCGCCTTGCCGACATTCTCGGCGCGGAATTCCGCGCCAATGCGGTGGAAATCCGCGCGGGCCGGGAAGGCCTCACGGTCGAAGGTTTCGCCGCGCTGCCGACGCTCACGCGCGCCAACACGCTCGGGCAATATCTTTTCGTCAACGGCCGCCCGGTGCGCGACAAGCTGCTGATCGGGGCGGTGCGTGGAGCCTATGCGGATTATTTGCCGCGCGACCGCCATCCGCTGGTGGCGCTGTTCGTCACGCTCGATCCGCGCGAGGTGGACGTCAACGTGCATCCCGCCAAGACGGAAGTGCGCTTCCGCGACGCTGGCCTCGTGCGCGGCCTGCTGGTCAGCGCGTTGAAGGAAGCGCTGGCGCGCGACAGCCAGCGCGCGGCAACCACCGGCGGCAGCGCGACCATCGCTGCTTTCCGCCCCGCTGCGACGCCACGCTGGGACTGGCGGCATTCCCCCGCGCGGCCGGTGGTGAGCGGCAACGTCGTCGGCTTCGCGGAGGCGGCGCAAGCGGCGTTCGAAGTGGGCGGGCCCATGGCCGACGCCCGCGCCGACATCGTGGAGCCTGCGCCCGATCTGCTCGACCGCCCGCTCGGCGCTGCCCGCGCGCAAATCCACGAGACATACATCGTGGCGCAGACCCGTGACGGTCTGGTTGTCGTCGATCAGCACGCGGCGCATGAGCGGCTGGTCTATGAGCGCATGAAGGCTGCGCTCGCGAAGACCGGCGTGGCGCGGCAGATCTTGCTGATCCCCGAAATAGTGGAACTGGACGAGGCGGACGTGGAGCGCCTGCTCGCCCGCGCGGAGGAGCTTGCGCGGTATGGTCTTGCCATCGAACCCTTCGGCCCGGGCGCGGTGGCGGTGCGCGAGACGCCCTCCATGCTGGGCGAGGTCGATGCGCGCGGGATGCTGGGCGATCTCGCTGAGCACATGGCGGAATGGGACGAGGCGCTGCCCTTGGAACGCCGCCTGCTGCATGTGGCCGCGACCATGGCCTGCCACGGCTCCGTGCGCGCCGGGCGAAGGCTCAAGCCGGAGGAGATGAACGCGCTTCTGCGCGAGATGGAAGCGACGCCGAATTCCGGCCAGTGCAACCATGGCCGCCCCACGTATGTGGAACTGAAGCTCGCGGACATCGAACGCCTGTTTGGGCGGCGCTAAAAAAGCAATCTGGTGTTAAGCACACGGCGGGTTAGTTCCGCATTTCCTTGCGCGGCCGCGCGCATTCACTATGGTGCGCCAAGTCCATTCGGGCTCGCACCTCTCTTGCATCCCAACATTCGGAGTTCTCTGTGAAGACAGTTTTCGTATTCGCGTTTCTCGTTCTCATCGGCTTGGCGGCGCCGGCTTTCGCCCAGACCACCAATGCCAATCTGATTGGCACATATGCCGTGGACGGCACCGAAACCGATGGCGGAAAATACGAGGATGGCAACGAGGTCGTCGTGACGATGGACAAGTCCGGCGCGCTCGAGCTGAAATGGAATGGCGGAGAATATGTCGGCGTAGGGCAGGTCTCCGGTAATCAACTTTTCATCGGCAGCGTCGCGGAAGGCAAAGTCATCCTCCTGGTCATGGACATCAAGGGCGAGGGTTCGCTCGAGGGCAAATGGTGGCGCCGCACGGACGCCGGCACCAAGGGCACCGAGGTGTGGAAGAAGAAGTGATTCGCGCCCTCTAAAGCCATATTCCCTGTCGTCATGCCCGGCCTCGTGCCGGGCATTTCTCTTTGGAAACCAATGATTTTTCAGGACTCTCTGCCTCGCGGACGAAAGTCCGATTGCTGCGTTTCAGCAAAAGGCGGACAATCCGGGCTTCTCTGGAGGGCTGCATCCATGGGTGACGCTAGGCGTGGAAGCGGAAGGCGTGTGCGTAAGGAACGCCGCAGTGGCAAAGACCTGCGATCCGAGGAAGAAAAGAAGTCCGCCGGGGAAAGACGAAGCGGAGAAGACCGGCGATTAGGATTGGACCGGCGCACCGTCGCGCCCGGCGATCGCGACAAAACTTAGCGCGCTGGAACGACAGGCCGCATAACCACGAATTCCGTATCGTCATAGGCCCGCCGCTCCAGTTCCTCGAAGCCTTGGGGCGCCTTGAAGCCGGCGGCTTTGGATTCTTCGACCACGATCAGCGCATCGGGCGTAAGCCATCCGCCGTCGCGGGCGCTCTCCAGCGATTTCTCAGCTAATCCTTTTCCGTAAGGCGGGTCGGCGAACACAAGCGAGAACGACTCGTTGGGGTGCACCGCGCCGAGCTTGGTGGCGTCGCGTCGGAAGATTTTGGTCACGCCGCCGAGCCCAAGCGCCTCCACATTGGCCCGCAGCAGCGCGCGCGCCTCCACGCCGTCATCGACCAACAGCGCGAAAGCCGCGCCGCGCGAGATTGCTTCAAGCCCGAGCGCGCCCGTGCCGGCAAAGAGATCGAGCACGCGCGCGCCGGTGACCGGATCGCCATAGGCATGGATCAGGACATTGAATAGCGACTCTCGCAGGCGGTCGGCGGTCGGCCGGATGCCTTCGCCTTTCGGCCCCGTGAGCGCGCGCCCGCGCAGGCGTCCGCCGACGATACGCATCAGCGCGGCCGCGAGGGACGCGGGCCGCCGCTGCGGTCGGGGCGCTGTGCCTTGCCGCCGCGCTGCTTCGATTTCGGCGCCGGCCGCTCGGTTTTTTCCGTATGCATGCGGGTGACCGGAATTTTCCGTCCGCGCCGGTCGGCGATGATGTCGCTGCGCGTGATGCGTTTCTTCTCTTCTTGCTGAGGTGCGCGCGCTTTCTTATCCCTCCCCCGATGGGGGAGGGTGGCCGGCGTAGCCGGTCGGGTGGGGGAGGCGGACCGATCGCGTTTGCCCTCACCCCACCCCGCTTCGCTTCGCTCAGCGTCCCTCCCTTGAAGGGGAGGGATAGAAGTAGATATCGGCCCTTCAAAATCCGCGCCCGCCTGCGCCACGATCCGCTCGCCGAGCTGGTCGCGCAGCGTCCGCGTTTTGACTTCCTCCACGGCGCCCTCGCGCAGCTCGCCGAGCTGGAACGGTCCGAACGACACCCGGATCAGCCGGTTCACCTTCAACCCGAGATGCTCCAGCACATTGCGCACCTCGCGATTTTTACCCTCCCGGATGCTGAAGGTGAGCCAGACATTGGCGCCTTGCTCGCGATCCATCGTGGCTTCGATTGCGCCGTAGCGGATGCCCTCGATCTCGACGCCGCCGCGCAACGCATCCAGCGCCGCTTGCGTGACGCGCCCGAGCGCGCGCACGCGGTAGCGCCGCAGCCAGCCGGTCTCCGGCAATTCCAGCGCGCGGGCGAGGCCGCCGTCGTTGGTGAGGAGCAAAAGTCCTTCGGTATTCAGGTCGAGCCGCCCGACGCTGATCAGGCGCGGCAGGTTCTTCGGCAGCGCGCCGAAGATGGTGGGCCGGCCTTCCGGGTCGGAGTTGGTCGTCACCAGCCCGCGCATCTTGTGATAGAGGAAAAGCCGCGTGCGCTCCCGCTGCGGCAACGGCTCACCATCGACCAAAATTTTGTCCGTGGTGCGCACGTTGAGCGCGGGCGAGGAAATCACCGCGCCGTTGACGGAAACACGCCCGGCCAAAATCCATTCCTCTGCGTCCCGGCGCGAGCATAGACCCGCGCGCGCGATTACCTTGGCGATGCGTTCGGCGGATTTACGCTCGGGAAGCGGAGCCGCCGGTTGAGCCGGGCGCGGCAGCGAGGTTCTTAGCTTCTTCGGGCGGAACGGCGGGCGGCCCGGCTTGGAAGGCTTGGGGCGAAACGGCGCGCCGCCGGGCGGTCGCCCGGCATTGCCGCCTGCTTTTCCGTCATTGTCGCTCTTGCGGGGCATTGTTTCCATCATCGTCATGCCCGGCCTTGTGCCGGGCATCCACGTCTCTATACACCAAGCGAGATCAAAGGCGTCGATCCCCGGTACAAGGCCGGGCATAACGGCGGTGAGGAGAAGACGTTGCCCTCATTCATGGACATCGCCCTGGAGGAAGCCCGCGCCGCGCAGGCGCGGGGCGAGGTGCCCGTGGGCTGCGTCATCGTGCAAGAGGGCAAGGTGGTGGCGCGCGCCGGCAACCGCACCCTGGCCGATCGCGACCCGACGGCGCATGCGGAGCTTCTGGCCATCCGCGCGGCGGCGGCCGCACTCGGCTCGGAACGGCTCACCGGCTGCGACCTCTATGTGACGCTGGAGCCCTGCGCCATGTGCGCGGCGGCGATGTCGTTCGCTCGCATCCGGCGGCTCTATTACGGCGCGGCTGATCCAAAGGGCGGGGCGGTTGATAACGGCGTGCGGTTTTTCTCCTCGCCCACCTGCCATTGCCGGCCGGAGGTTTTTGGCGGCATGGGCGAGAGCGAGGCGGCGCTGCTGCTGCGGGATTTTTTTACGGCACGGCGGTAGCAGCCTTTTGTTCTCTCGCTCCCTATGGGAGAGGTGAGAATCTTTACATCGCTCGCTTGCCGATGTCGCGGCGGCAGAAGCCTTCGGGCCAGCGGATTTTGTCGATGGCGGCATAAGCGCGCTGCTGCGCCTCAGCGACCGTTTTGCCGATGGCGCTCACGTTGAGCACACGCCCGCCATTGGCGACGATCCGGCCGTTTTCCGATTTCGTGCCGGCGTGAAAAATCTCCACGCCCTCGATTGATGCTGCTTCGTCGAGTCCTTCAATCGCCGAGCCTTTGGCATAGCTGCCGGGATAGCCCTTCGCGGCCATCACCACCGTGAGCGCCGGGTCCGGATACCAGCGCAGATCGAAATTCTTCAGCACGCCGTCGCGCGACGCCAACAGCGCGGGCAAAAGGTCCGACATTAGCCGCAGCATCAGCACCTGGCATTCCGGGTCGCCGAAGCGAACATTGTATTCGATCAGCTTCGGCCCCTCGACCGTCATCATTAGCCCGGCATAGAGCACGCCTTTGTAGGGCGCGCCCATCGCCTTCATGGCGCGCAGCGTCGGCGACACGATCTCGTCCATGACGCGCTTGTTCAGCTCCGGCGTCATGCCGATGGCGGGAGAATAGGCGCCCATGCCGCCGGTGTTCGGTCCCTGGTCGTTGTCGAAGGCGCGCTTGTGGTCCTGCGCCGTCGCGAGCGGGACGGCGTTCTCACCATCGCAGAGCACGAAGAAGGAGACTTCGTCGCCGCTGAGAAATTCCTCCACCACCACTTCCGCGCCCGCGTCGCCCACGCCGCCGCCGAAGATCATATCGAGAGCGGCTTCCGCTTCCTCGATGGTCATGGCAACGACCACGCCCTTGCCGGCGGCGAGGCCGTCGGCCTTGATAACGATGGGCGCGCCTTGCTTGCGCACATAGGCCTTGGCGGCGCCGGCCTCGCGGAAACGTTCATAGGCGGCGGTGGGGATGTTGTTGGCCTTGCAGAGGTCCTTGGTGAAGCCCTTGGAGCCTTCCAACCGCGCGGCGGCTTTGCTGGGACCGAAGGCCTTGATGCCGGCGGCTTCAAGATCGTCGACGATGCCCGCGCAGAGCGGCCCCTCGGGACCAACCACGACGAAATCGATCTTGTTGGCGCGGCAGAAAGCGATCACCGCCTGATGGTCGCCGATATCGAGGCCCACGATCTCCGCCTCTTGGGCAATCCCCGCGTTGCCCGGCGCGCAATAGAGCCGCCCGACCAGCGGGCTTGCCGCTATCTTCCAGGCCAGCGCGTGTTCGCGCCCGCCGGAGCCGAGAAGGAGGATGTTCATGGCTGGGAACTGTCAACATGGCTATTTACTGTCAACACTGTGTAGCATGGCCTCTCTCCATCGCAAGAGATTCGCCTGAAATGACCGACGCCCCGCGCATCAACGTTGTGGAATTGACCGTTTCCGAAGTCTCGGCGGCGCTCAAGCGCACGATCGAGGACGGCTTCGGCTATGTGCGCGTGCGCGGCGAACTGGGTAATGTCAAATACCACACCAGCGGCCACGTCTATCTCGATCTGAAGGACGACAAAGCCTGCCTGGCGGGCGTGATCTGGCGCAACACGTCGCCGCGCATCAAGATCAAGCTCGAGGCCGGGCTGGAGGTGGTGGTCACCGGCCGCATCACCACCTATCCGGGCCAGTCCAAATACCAGATCGTCATCGAGACCCTGGAGCCGGCGGGCGTCGGCGCGCTGATGGCGCTCCTGGAAGAACGCAAGAAGAAGCTCGCCGCCGAAGGATTGTTCGACGCAGCGCGCAAGCAGCTCTTGCCGTTCCTGCCCGACGTCATCGGCGTCATCACGTCGCCGACCGGCGCGGTGATCCGTGACATCCTGCATAGGCTCGCCGACCGCTTCCCGCGTCATGTGCTCGTCTGGCCGGTGAAGGTGCAGGGCGACGGCGCGGCGGAACAGATCGCCGCGGCGATTTATGGCTTCAACGCATTTCCGTTCGGGCGCATCCCGCGTCCTGATGTGCTGATCGTCGCGCGCGGCGGCGGCTCGCTGGAGGATCTATGGTGCTTCAACGAGGAAATCGTCGTGCGCGCCGCGGCGGAAAGCATGATCCCGCTGATCTCGGCGGTTGGGCACGAGACCGACATCACGCTCATCGACTTTGCCGCCGATAAGCGCGCGCCGACACCGACCGCGGCGGCGGAGATGGCGGTGCCGGTCCGCGCCGATTTGATCGGCCAGATCAACGCGCTTGGGGCGCGGCAGTTTTCCTGCTGGCAGCGCGGCCTTGACCAGCGCCGCAAGGATCTGCGCTCGCTCACGCGCGCGCTGCCCACCGCCGACCGGCTGCTGGAGCGGCAGCGGCAGAGCCTGGACATGCTTGGCGAACGCTTGCCGCAAGCGCTGCGCACCAATGCGCACCAGCATGAGCGGAAATTTGCGCGCACTGCGGCCCGCTTTGGGCCGCAGCTCTTGCGCACGCGCATCGCGCGTTGTGTCGAGCGCGTCTCGGCATTAGGCGACCGCTCGCGCCGCGCGGAAAAAATCCTGCGGCTGCGGCGCGGCGATCGCCTGGCCACGGCGGCGCAATTGCTCGCGGCCTTCTCCTATCGCGGCGTGCTGGCGCGCGGTTTTGCGCTCGTGCGCGACGGCGAAGGACGTCCGCTGCGCAGCGCGGCCGCGGTCAGTCCCGGATCGCGCATGGATATTGAATTCTCGGACGGGCGCGTCGGAGCGGTGGCCGACGGGACGAGCGGCGCAGCGCCATCCAGCGCTGCCGCAAAGCCACGCAGCCGCAAAGGCGGTCCGGGGCAGGGGAGTTTATTCTAGCAAAATCCATCCTTTGTCATCCCGGCCGATCGGCTCGCGTTGCTCGCCGTCCGGGATGACAATGTATCGTTTAATTTCCCGTCGCCAGCTTCGCCAATGCGACCACATCTTCCGGTGTCGCATTCCCTCGCCACACGACATGCATGTCGGGCCGCAGCAACAACAGATCGTAGCCGTAAACTTCGCGTGCGGCTTCTTCCGGAATATCGAGAACTTGCAGCGGCGCGCCAAGTGATGCGAAGGCTCGTAGAAAACCTCCCATACCGGCCTTCGTCCCACCCAGGCGCAGCAGCGTATAGGTCAACGCATTGCCGATGCGGTCCTGCATGGCTTTGCCGCCGCCGAGCCAGACATGCGGCAGACGCGCGCCCGGCCAAGTGGTCGGCACGTAATCCATGATGTTGTGCTCGGGCCCTTCGCCGGGCTCGGGCCAGATCAGCGGCGAGCCGGCATAGCGGTAGCCCAGCTCCGCGCCGGTCATCTTGTTGCCCTTGGTCTGTTCGGTCTTGGCAACGCGTGCGAGGTTGGCGCGGGTCTCGGCGCCCTCCGGCGTGTTGTCGCGGATATTCGGCCGCCACATGGAGCGCCACTTGTTGCGCCCGCGCGAGGCGAAGGTGGAGGCCGCCACGTTGCGCTCGCCCACCTGCCGCCGCTCGATCTCGTAGGACGCAAGCAGGTTCGGGCCGCCCCAGCCTTGCAGCGTGGCGGCGAGCTTCCAGGACAGATCGATAGCGTCGCCGACGCCGGTGTTCATGCCGAGACCGCCGGTGGGGATCACCAGATGCACCGCGTCGCCCGCCAGGAACACGCGGCCTTCCTGATAGCGCTCGGCCAGCAGGAGATTCTGTTTCCATTGGCCGACATAGAGCATGTCGTATTTCACCGGCATGGCGACGGTCTGCTCGAACATGGTGGCCATGTCGGCGTCATTCTCGACCACCGAGTGCAAGGTAAAATGCTTGGTGGAGTCCTGCACGATCAGGAAGGTCGCCTTGTCGTCGGCGACATGATAGTGCCGTCCCTTGCCGATGGGGATGCGCTCGTACAGGTCCTCGCAGTAATAGAGCGCCTGGCGAAGTTGCAGCAGATTGCCTTCGCCTGCGAGCTTGATGCCGAGCTGGCGGCGCACGACGCTGCTGCCGCCGTCGCAGCCCGCCATGTAGAGCGCGGTGATCTCGGAAACCGCGCCGCTGCCGTCTTTCACCTTGGCGGTGACCGAGCCTTGATCCTGCGTGAAGGACAGCAGCTCGCAGCCATAGCGCACCGTCACGCTCGGCAAAGTTTCCGCCACCGATTTCAACAGCGGCTCCAGCGTGTATTGCGAGATGAGCTGGTAGGGCTCGAGCGGCAGCGCGCCATTCTTGCTGTTAGCGATTTTCGCCTGTGCCTGCGCCACCGTGGGATGCGGTTCGTGCAGGAGAGGCGGCTCGACCAGCGACAGCACGATGAACACGTCCATCGCGCAGTCGCGCGGCAAGCCCGCGGCGCGGATTTTGTCGACCAGCCCTATGCGCCGGTAGATTTCCATGGTGCGAGCGTTGCACCGCTCCATCTTCGGCAGGAATTGCGGAGCCTCTTTTTGCTCGATCAGCGTGCAGCGCACGCCGCGCATGCCGAGGTCGATGGCGAGCGTCAATCCGGTCGGGCCGGCTCCAACGATAAGAACCTGAGTATCCATCAGCGGTACGTCACTCCAGTAAAGGCAGGAGAGTTTCTAAACTCTTCGCACAAAGAGGGGGAAGAAGGGGTCGTGTTAACGGGCGAACCACTCCGGCACGCGTTTCAGGGCATCGGCCCGCGCGGCCTCGTTGGTGCCGAGATGCGCGGTGCCGGAGCCGTCGGCGGTAAAGGCAAGCCCCGTGCGCTGCCGAAGCGGAAAGTTGGCGCGATCGAAGTCGTGATAAGCCTTCGGATAAGTGATGACCCGGGCCAAGGCGCTGCGGCCGCGCGCCTCGGCAACAATCTTTTGGCAAGGCGCGGCGGGAGTCCAGTCGTCTGCCGCGCCGACCAGGATCAAAGTGGGGACCCGTGCGCTCCAGCCGGTGGCCTGAAGCTCACGGCAACCGGGATACAAGGTGACCGCCGAGCGGAAATCGGGTTCGGACGGTTGTTTTGCCGTCGCATTCCTGACCGCCCATAAGGCCGCGGTCCCGCCGTTGGACCAGCCGACCAGCGATACCCGGTCCGGCATCACCCAGGGTTGAGTTTGCAGCCACTGGCGCGCGGCATGGGCGTCGTCCACCCGCTCACGGGCAACGCGGACCATGCGTTCGCGGACGCGGCATTGAGAGCTGAGTTCCCGCGATCCGAAGCTGTCGGGAAATAATACCGCGAAACCGGCGGCCTTCAGATGGTCGCCCCATTCCTGGAATCGCGGGGTGATCGGGCCGGAGCGGTCCGCGAGGCCGCCGCAGCCGTGCAGCGCCACGACCGCCGGGAACGGGCCCGTGCCGCCGGGACGGTAGAGCACCGCTCGCAGACTGGTATTGCCTTGCGGGATGTCCACCTGCTCGCCGGCGGCCGGGGTGGCGGCAGCGGCCAGGCTCACGAGGATGGTGACTAATCGCATCAAGGGGGCGGCTCCATTGCGCGGGCCAAGCTAGCACCGGGTCCGTAGCCGGGACAGTCGCGGCATGGGTTTCGCCATCGCGGGCGAAGCACTATCTTGCGGGAATGCGCAGGGGGTCTCCCCGCGCTGCGACGGAGGTGGAATGTGCTGAACCGGTATGGCGGCCCTTCGCATAAGGGGGGTGAGGCGGAGGTGACGTATCTCGATGGAGATTTCCGGATCGTGAAGCCGGGGGCTTTCGTCCGCTGCGCCGTCACCGGAGTTCCAATTCCCTTGGAAGAGCTGAAATATTGGAGCGTGGATTTGCAGGAAGCCTATGCCACGCCGGAGGCGGTCCTGCAGCGGCATGCGAAGCGCAAATAGCGCCGCCTAGGGTTTCCTGCGCAATACGAGCTCGCGCAGCGTCTCAGGTTCATCTAACTGAAGCATGACCGGCAAGGCGCGAACCGCCTTGGACAACGCGGCAAGACCGGCAGCTCCGGCAATGCGGGCCAAGTCCTTCTCCGTTGTCACCAGCACCAGGTTTTTGTTCGCGGCCTCGGTGACAAGCTCGTCGGCATCGAGAGCGCTATAGCGATAGTGATCGGGATAGGCTCGGGTCACCGGCGCGGGGATGCCGGCCTCCGCCAACGTCGCGAAGAACTTCTCGGGGTTGCCAATGCCTGCGAAAGCGAGGACTTGGTTGCCGGCGAGGGACGCAACCGCGTCGGCCTCCGCTTCCAGCATCGCGCGCAAGACAGGAATGTGCTGCTCGGCGGCCGCTGTGATCACGGCCGTCGCGGAAGCGGACGGTTCGCCGATCACCAGCAGCGCATGAGTGCGGCCGAGTTGCGCATTGAGCGGCGCGCGCATCGGCCCAGCGGGAATGATGCGGCCATTGCCGATGCCGCGGCCGCCATCGATGACGATAATGGCAATATCCTTGTGCAGCGACGGGTTCTGGAATCCATCGTCCATGACGATGACGGTCGCGCCGGAAGTGCGGGCCAGTTCGGCGCCGGCAACACGGTCTCTCGAAACAATCGTCGGAGCGATCCGCGCCAGCAGCAGCGGCTCGTCGCCCACGTCGGACGCACGGTGACGAATGGAATCCACGCGGACGGGTCCGGCAAGCTTGCCGCCATAGCCGCGGCTCAAAAAGAACACGCGCTGCCCGGCATCGGCGAGCAGCCGCCCGACGCAGAGCGCGACAGGGGTTTTTCCGGCTCCGCCAACGGTGAGGTTACCGATACAGATAACGGGTACACCGGCGGAGCGGCCTGCGAAGCGCAAGCGCAGGGCGGCAATGGCTCCGTACAGGGCCGTGAATGGTGCGAGCAAGGTGGACAGGATTCCGGGCTCGCGCCACCAGAAGGACGGCTCACGCATTGCGCGACCTGTGCTCCAGGCGAATTTGATTCAGGTATGGGTCGAGCGCCCGCACCGTACGCTCAAGCGCGCCGCCTAATGCGGTAACTGTGCGCTGGCCTGCTTCGGCCACGGCCTCACGTTCGGCGGGATTGCTCAGCCATGCACCGATGTAGGTCGCCAGCTTGGCCGGATCGCTCACCAGCGCGGCTCCATGGACTTGGTCGAGCGCCGTGTAGATATCGGTGAAATTCCAGACATGCGGCCCGTGCAAGATGGCGGCGCCGAGCTTCACCGCCTCGATCGGATTCTGTCCGCCATGGCCGATGAGCGAGCCGCCCATGAACACGATCGGAGCGAGGCGATAAACAAGGCCCAACTCGCCGACTGTATCGGCCACGTAAATCTCGGTTTCCATATCCGGTTTGTCGCCGCGTGAGCGCAGGGCCACCTTCGAGCCGGCCGCGACAGCCTGCTCCGCGACGGCCAGGCCGCGGCTGGGATGACGCGGAGCGATGATCGTCAGCAGGCTCGGGAAATTTTGGCGAAGCCGCTGATGGGCCTCGATGACCACGGTTTCCTCACCGGGATGGGTGGAGGCCGCGGCGAATACGATGCGGCCCCCCAGCGCGGCTTTGACCGCTTCAAATTCGGCCGGATCGACGGGTGGCGCGGGGACGTCGAGCTTGAGATTGCCGGTCATGAGCACGCGCGGCCCGCCCAGCTTGGTAAATCGCGTGGCATCGGCTTGCGATTGCGCGAGGCACAGATCGAGGCGTTTGAGCAATGCGCCGATGGTGCTCGGTATCATGCGCCAGCGCGAGAAAGAGCGCTGCGAGAGCCGGCCATTCACCAGAACGACGGGGATGTTGCGCGCCGCGCTGGCAAGCACCAGGTTCGGCCACAGGTCCGACTCGACAAACAGCGCCAAACTCGGCCGCCAATGTTCGAGGAAGCTTGCCACGAAACGCGGCGCATCGAGCGGCACGAATTGATGGATCACGCCTTGCGGCAAGCGCTGTTGCGCGAGTTCCGCCGAGGTAACGGTGCCGGAGGTGACGAGCACTTGGAATCCTTGCGCGCGGATATGCTCGATCAAGGGTAGTACGGCGGTGATTTCCCCGACGCTCGCTCCATGCAACCAGACCAGCGAGCCGGGAGGGCGAACCATATTGGGCTCGCCGCGGCGTTCGCTCAAACGTGCCGGGTCTTCCTTGCCGTGCTTGAGACGATAGGACAGCAGCAGCGGAGTCAGCGGTGCCGCCGCGGCCGCGAATCCCCGATAGATGCGCAGCGTGCCGGGCAGACGATCAACCACGGTCGGCGCCTCCCCGGTGTCGGTCGACGATGTCATAGGCTCGATCCGTCGCCGCGTTCAATCCGGCTTCCACCGCGCGGCGCGCGCTTTCCAGCCCGTCATCGTCGGCGTCGGCCAGCACGCGGATAGGCTGTCCCATCACAACGGCGCCGCGGCTGAATGGCAGGTTGACCGCGCTGCGATCCCAGCTGTCGAGCTCGATGCGGCGGCTGGTGGCCACCGCGATCGGGAAAATCGGGCGCCCCGAAGCGCGGGCGAGCATCACGACGCCAAGGCCCGCCACCCTCGACACCTTCGGAACGTCGGCCGTGAGCGCGGCATTGTAGCCCTCGTCGAGCGCGCCAAGCATCGCCTTGAAGGCGGAGACCCCGCCCTTGCGGTGAAACTCTCTGCCGTGATCGCCGGATCCGCGAATGGCCTTTACTCCCAGCCGCTCGGAAACGATCGCATTGATCTCGCCGTCGCGATGGCGGGAGATCATAACCTTGAAACGCTGCTCCTTGCGCCGCAGGCAAGGGATCAGGAAATGCTGCCCATGCCACATGGTAAGCACGAATGGCATCTCGGGTACGATGCGTTCGTAGAGATCTTCCGGTTCAAACACAAAGCGGGACGTGTTCCATACCAGACGAAGATAGTCGGACGCTACGATTCCCAGCGCCTTCTGCGCCCAGGGCGCGGCCGTGATCCGCTTTGGCAAAAATCGCAAGCGTGAGGCTCCGGGCTCAGCGTGCCGCTTGCCCGGTACTGTCGGGGTCGAGCAGCCGGTGCAAGTGCACGATGAAATAGCGCATATGGGCGTTGTCGACTGTCTGTTGGGCTTTCGCCTTCCACGCGGCGTAGGCGCTCGCATAGTTCGGGTAGACGCCTACGATGTCGAGCTTGTCGAGATCCTTGAATTCGGTGCTATCGAGATTCTTCAGCTCGCCGCCGAATACCAGATGCAGCAACTGGCCACGGGAAGGTTTCTCGGACATGGCTCGATCCCCAGGTCGTTCCATTGATTGATCTTAGCCGGAAGTAACGCGCTGATCGCGCACCAGTTCGACAATTTTGGCGTGGCGGCCACGGCCCGCCGCGACCAGTGGCGCGTGGACAGGATCGGCCTGATTGTAGATCAACAATTGTCCCGTGAAGGTCGTCAATGCGCCACCGGCTTCGTGCACCAAAAGATCGGCGGCTGCAAGGTCCCAGTCATGGCTGTTGCCGGAAGCGAAGGCGGCGTCAATGGCGCCTTGCGCGACACGCGCGAAGCGCAACGCCAGCGAATGCACCTTGGGCTGAGCAGCAAAGGTCGGCTCGATGGCTTGCAGCCGCTTCAGATAACCGGCAGGCCCCGCAACGCGCGCGCCTTCCAGCGCGCCCATGCTGGCCGCAATCGGTGAGCCATTGAGCGTCGCGCCTTCGCCGGCTTTGGCGAGGAACATCTCGTTCTCAAAGGGCGCGAAGATCGCGGCGATGACCGGCCGTCCTTGCTCGACCAGCGCGACCGAAATCGACCAATCCGGCCGTCCTCCGATATAGGCCCGCGTCCCATCGATGGGATCGACGATCCACAATCGCCGCGCTTGTAGCCGCCGCGGATCGTCCTCAGTTTCCTCGGACAGCCAGCCAAAGCCTTCGCCCGCGCCCGGCAGGCGATCCTTCAGCAATTCGTTGACGGCGATATCCGCCTCGCAGACCGGAGAGTCATTGCCCTTCATCCAGCTCCTGAGCGGCGCGCGGAACTTTCTCAGCGCAAGCTCGCCGGCTTCCCGCACGGCGGTGGCAAGCCGCTCGGCTTGGCCGATTCGCTCGGCTGCATCAGCGGCCGGCAACGGTCAGGCCCTCCAGGCGCGTGGTGGGCGCGTTCGTCCCATAGCGGAACTCCAGGTCGTTCGCCGGCGTGAGGCCGCGGAAAATGTCGTTCAGATGTCCGGCGATGGTCACCTCGCTCACGGGATAGGTGCGCTTGCCCTTCTCGATCCAGAACCCTGACGCGCCGCGGCTATAATCGCCGGTCACGACGTTGACGCCTCTGCCGATCAGGTCGGTGACGTAGAAACCTTCCGCGATGTCCGCGATCAGCGCATCGGGATCCAGAGGCCCAGGTTCCAGATGCAGGTTGGTCGGGCCGGGCGATGGTGTGGAGGAAACGCCGCGTTGCGCGTGGCCGGTGGTTTCGCGGCCGAGCTCGCGCGCGGTCGCGCAATCAAGCAGCCAGGTCGTGAGTATCCCGTCATCGATCAATGCAAGCCGGTGCCCCGCGACGCCCTCGCCGTCGAAAGGCCGCGAGCGCTGCCCGCGCTTGCGCAGCGGATCGTCGATGATGCGGATGCCCTTGGCGAAAATCTGCTGACCCATCTTGTCCATCAGGAAGCTGGTCTTGCGTGCGACACCCGCGCCGTTGATCGCTTCCGCGAGATGACTGACGAGCGATCCGGCCACGCGCTTGTCGAACACCACCGGTACGCGCCCGGTCGAGGCTTTACGCGGGTTGAGCCGCTCCACCGCCCGCTCACCGGCTTTGCGCCCCACCTTTTCCGGCGCATCGAGATCGGCGGCATGCAGCGTGGAGGAGTAGTCGTAGTCGCGCTCCATCGCGGTGCCTTCACCGGCGATCGCGGTCATCGATATCCCGTAACGCGAACCGAGATAGGCGCCGTGAAAGCCATGACTCGTCACCAGCACCATGCCGCCCACTCCGGCTGAAGCGGATGCGCCGCCGGATTTGGTGACTCCGGCAACCTCCATGGCTGCCGCTTCCGCCCCTTGGGCGAGTTCTTCCAGCCGTCCGACATTGGGCAGATCGGGATCGACGAGGTCGAGATCGGGAAAGTCGCGTGCCAAAAGTGAAGCATCCGCGAGCCCGGCGAATTTGTCATCGGGCGCCACGCGGGCCATGGCGACCGCGCGCTCGGCCAAGGCCGCCATGCCATCCCCGCGCAGGTCATTTGTTGAGACCACGGCCTGCCGCTTGCCGACCAGCACACGCAACCCGACGTCGTCGCCCTCCGATCGCTCTGACTCCTCCACTGCGCCGTCGCGGATTTCCACCGACTGCGAGACCGAACGCACGGCGACGGCGTCCGCCGCGTCCGCGCCTGCTTTGCGGGCGGCGCTGACCAGCCGTTCGGCGAGATCGGTTAAGGCGGACTGGTCGAGCAAAGAGGTCATGAAGCGGGGTCCGGTGGTGGATTGCGAGGGCGAGGCGGCCTCTCTTCAGATGTCATCGAAGCTGGCCGCATTCAAGCTTTTAGCAAGCATGACTCCTAAAGGGCCGGGCCACACGACTGGTTAACCAGGGTTCTTAAGCGGATTCCTAGGCCTCCCATGCATGATGGCCATACGACCGGGCAACAAAAAAGCCCGGCGGGGGAGACACGTTTTGAGGCGTCAAATGGAAGGTGGCGGGTTTGCGCCCGCCGGGTCGAGCCGTACGCGGCTCGACCCCTTTTCCCTGCCTGTCCGCTTCCGCGCCGCCGACGCCGGAGCGGATGAGCATTTGCGCGACGTGGAACTATACCGGGAATGCGTCGTGGTGCGCCGTCGCGTCCGCGGAATCCCGATGGCCCTCAATGTGCCCGTCACCGACTTTCTTGGTGTGGCGTTGAGCGTGACCGCGCCCACCGAAGACACGCCGGAATCCGTTCATCTCACGCTGGAGCATCCGGACCCGGGACTTTCGATCCCGCTTTTCGATGCTCCTGACAGCGACGAGGTGGTGGCTGAATGGCAGACCTGGGCACGGGTGCTGAAACGCCCGCTGCTCGTCACCGACGATCAAGGCGCTCTTCACGAGCCGTTTCCTCACATTGGCCAGGTACGCGCCGGCGCCGTCTCGCCCCGCCGCCGCGGGCGCACTGCATTGAAAAGCCGACGGCCATCCATTCGATGGCGGCGGCGTTCCGGCATGGCCGCATCCACGCCCACCGTGCACAGCGGTGAGCGCGAGATCATCGCGCGCAATTGACCTAACTGAAGTGGCGCCACGCTGCGTCCAGCACAAATCCCGCAAATAAAATCAACCCGGCATCGCGGTTCGATTTGAACAAGGCGAGGCAGAGGTCCGGGTTGTCGATATCGATCCGCCAGATCTGCAAGGCCAGATGCGCGGCGAAGGCCGCAAGCCCCAGCGCAAAGACAACACCGCCGCCGGCTGTCCACCCGGCAAGGCCGATCAACACGACCGAAGCGGAGAAAAATACAGTGAGCGCGGTTTTCGTGCTCGCGCCGAACAACAATGCCGTCGATTTCAATCCGAGCAGCGCGTCGTCCTCGCGATCCTGATGGGCATAGATCGTGTCATAGGCGATCACCCAGGCGATCGATCCGGCATAGAGCAGTAATGCGGGAGGATCGAGCCGTCCGAATGCCGCCGCCCATCCCATCAGCGCGCCCCATGAAAAGGCGAGGCCAAGCACAACTTGCGGCCAGTAGGTGATGCGTTTCATGAACGGATAAACCGCGACGATGGCGAGCGAGGCGATCCCCGTGGCGATGGCGAAGCCATTGAATTGCAGAAGCACGGCCAGGCCGACGAGCGCCTGAAGCACGAGGAAGATCAGCGCGCCCCTAAGGCTTACCTGGCCGGAGGGGATCGGCCGCGAGCGCGTGCGCGCGACCTGCGCGTCGATATTCCGATCGACGATATCGTTCCACGTGCACCCGCAGCCGCGCATCACGAAGGCGCCGATGAAGAACAGCAGCAAATGCCACGGATTGGGAACAGCCGCGCCGCCCTTTATCGCGGCCAGGCCCGCCGACCACCAGCAAGGCAGCAGCAGGAGCCATGCACCGATCGGCCGGTCGAAGCGGGCAAGGCGGAGATAAGGACGCATCGCTGCCGGCGCGATGCGGTCAACCCAGTTGCCGGGCGCATCGGCAACACGGCCTGCCGCGTCGCTCATCGCGCGAGCGGATTGCCGCCAAGGGAGTCGAAAGTGCCGCGGCCGGTCCTGGTTGTGCTGGCGTCCGGAACCGGCGCGCCCAGCGCGTCACTGAGACTCGGGGCTGCCGGCTTGCGTGGTTGCGACGCGGCGGTGCAAGCCTGCTTGCGATATTCCTGCGACTTCACTTGACTTGCCTTCATCCCCTGGAGGAGCTGAGGTGGAAACTCACACCAGATACCCTGTTCTTCCGCGTATTTGATCACCTTGCTTTCAGCCTCGGTGAACCGAGTCAGCAAGGTGCATAGCTCAGTGGCGGGTGCTTTTCGGTCGATGGCGGTCTTGGCTGCGATGAACCGCTTTTCCATGTCCTGCCGCAAAGGAATATATTGAGCGACGCAGGGAGGTACTTCCGCGGGAGGCGCGGCGGTCTGCGCCCACGCTCCGGCCATGCCCATCAAGAGGAGGGCGGCGGGCAGAGCGGAACGAAGGCACATGTTAGTCTCCTGTCCCGAAATTTTTAGGTCGCGTGCGGATATTTGCATGGTCCGCACACAAGCCTTCAAATCCGGCAGCACGGCGGCAACAACAATACTTCCAACTTCCAATGTGCTGGAAGTTAACACTCCGGACGGTTAAAGCGAATTCCGCCCTTAAGCTCGGATATCCTATGACCCGTTATGACATTCGCACGCCGCGGCTGTATGTCGATGCACCGCTCGCTGCCGGCGCGAGCGTCGGGCTGGAGAGCCAGCAAGCCCATTATCTCCTCCATGTGCTGCGGCTCAAGGCCGGCGACCCTGTTTTGGTGTTCAATGGCCGTGACGGCGAATGGCGGGCCAAATTGGCGCCCGCGGGCAAACGGGCGGTTTCGCTGGCCGTCGAGGAGCCTACCCGCAACCAGCCAGAGCCGGGCGATCTGCATTATTGGTTCGCGCCGCTAAAGCATTCACGGCTGGATTATATGGTGCAGAAAGCGGTGGAGATGGGCGCGGCGCGTCTCCAGCCGGTGCTGACGCGGCATACGCAAGTCGCGCGGGTGAATCTCGACCGGATGAAGGCCAATGCGGTCGAGGCCGCCGAACAGTGCGGCATCCTGACGCTCCCGGCGATCGCGGCGCCGGAGACCCTGGAGCAGGCTCTTGCCGATCGTGACCCCTCCCGGCTGCTGATCTTTTGCGACGAGGATGCCGACGTGAAAGATCCCATCGCGGCGTTGCAGGCCGCCAGGAAAGATCGCTCCGGCGCGATATCGCTTGCCGTGCTGGTCGGCCCGGAGGGCGGCTTCGCGGAGGATGAGCGTGCCGCACTGTTGCGGACGCCGAATGTGTTGCGGCTTGCCTTGGGTCCGCGGATTTTGCGTGCCGACACGGCCGCGGTGGCCGCGCTAGCGCTGGTGCAGGTGGTGCTGGGCGACTGGCGCTAGATGTCTAGCTGCGGCTGCGCAGAGTGCGATCGCGAGCGATGTAGCCGCGCGGAAGGACGCACGCGAAGGCGATATAGTGGCCCGGCTGCCGATAGACGCTCGTGACCTTGGCCATCATGCCGTATTGCCCGCAGTGCGCGTCCGACAGATTGAACGCGGCGCGTTCGTTCTCCGGCGACCATGGAATAATTCCGCCGGTCTCGTTGCCGGTGATGCCGGGGCTCGCGCAACCGGCCGACAGCGATGCCAGGACGAAAACCAACAACCGCGCCTTCCACATCACACACCCGCCTGCGCCGATTACCGGCGGAAGCTTAGATATCCTTCCAGGCAATTGAAAGCGGCCCTGGCCGTTTCACAGCATGGCGTAGGCGCTGGAAACCATGCCGACCGGGCGGTGGTCGGAGGCGCAAAAGATGGTCGCGCGGCCGAAGCTCGTGGTGCGGCCGATACGCACCACCCGTGCGTCGGCGACCACGTCGAAATTGACCGGACGCAGAAAATGCGTGGTCTGATCGATGGTGGTCATCGGCCGGTATCCGTTCCAGGCGGCGGAACAGGCAAATACCATCGCCGTATCGGCGAGCGCCATCAGCGCCTGGCCGCATACCACGCCGCCGTCACGGCAGATTTTCTTGCTGAAGGGCAGGCGCACCAAGGCGCCGGGCTGCCAATCCGAAGGCGCGCCGGGCGGACGTCCGGCTTCCACGCTTTCCACCAGCAGACCGAGATCCTGCACCCAGGAGGCCACGACCTCCGTCATGAGCCGCCCGGCGGCTTCCACGCCGAAAACAGTTTCCGCCGACCTGAGCCGATTGAGCTGCGCCATCGTCCCCACCTTTGTTGCGACGCGCGAATCGCAAAACGAAGATGCCGCGCAGATAAACAGCCAACGAGTCCGGCTTGTGGTAAAATTGTGCCCAACCGAGCTTTTTGCCTCAGAAAGCTGTGGTAAACTGGTGGGGTGGCCATGGCCGTCAACAAGAGCGGCGGAGCGGCTCTCGCCCAACCCTTACGTTTCCGCCGACGCTTGACCGCTTGCCGCAAGCGCGGCAGCCTGATCGTCGGAGAAGAGGTGCGTGTCATGTTGCGCTGGCTTGCAGGTCTTTCCCTGGGATTGTTTGCTGCCCTCGCTTGGGCGGGGCCGAGCCGCGCCGACGACGGGACCAGCTTGATATTGCCTCCCTGCGAGGCTGCCCTCGGCGACATCGCCTCGGCATTCCGCGAAAAGGAAAGCCGGTTCTGGAATTCCGATCTGCAGATCGTGAATTTCGCCTTGGTGCGCGAAACCGCCTTCCGGCCGTGGTCGGCCCAAGTGGCTACCCGCCGCTTCTGCAGCGCCGATGCGCAGGTTTCCGATGGGGTCTGGCGTCCGGTCCACTTTTCCATCGACGCCGGGATGGGCGAAATCGGCGCCACCTGGGCCGTGCAGTGGTGCGTGGTCGGGCTCGATCGAAATTGGGCTTACAATCCAACCTGCCGGATGGCTAAGCCTTAGTCGGACACAAGCACACTTTATTTCCGTTTTGTTCTTGAAATGTTCCGATGACTTCACTACGATTTTGCGTCTGCAACGTATGGTTGGGGGCGCGTCATGTCTGAAATGAAGCGAATGGCGGCTTTGGCCGCCTTTCTTTTTGCGTTCGTTGCCGCTGCCGGAGCGGCTCTTGCGCAGGATCAGCGGCAGAACCAGCCGGGCCAATTCGATTTCTTCGTGCTTGCCTTGTCCTGGTCGCCCTCCTTCTGCGAGGCGACGGAGGAGCGCACGCCGGGCCGCGCGCCGCGCGAGCAATGCGGCGAGCGGCCGTTTTCGTTCGTGGTCCATGGGCTCTGGCCGCAATACGAAAAAGGTTTCCCGGAATACTGCCAAAGACCCGCGCCGCGTCTCGATCGCGCGATCGTCTCTTCCATGCTCGACCTCATGCCAAGCACGCGGCTGATTTTCCATGAATGGGATCGCCACGGCACTTGCGCCGGAGTGGCGCCGCGCGCTTATTTCGAACAGGTGCGCAAGGCTCGCGCCGTGGTGAAAATTCCACCGCAATACCTCGAGCCGGCGGCCGCGCGCGAGGTCACGCCCGCTGAAATCGAGGATGCTTTCCTTGCCGCCAATCCTGGCCTTGGCTCCGGCGCGGTGTCGGTGACGTGTGATAGCAAGAGAGTGAGTGAAGTCAGGATATGCTTGAACAAGGATATGCAGTTTCGTGATTGCGCCGAGCTTGAGCGCCGCAGCTGCCAACGGCCGAAGCTGGCGATGCCGGCGGTGCGGAGTGGCGGAAGCGCGGCGGCAACGGCCCGCTGAGCGGCGCGGCATGAGATGAACTACCGGCACGGTTTTCACGCGGGCAATTTCGCCGACGTCGTCAAACACGCCGCGCTGTCGCGCATCATCGCGCATCTTCAAACAAAGCCGGCGCCGTTTCGAGTGATCGATACCCATGCGGGCGCCGGCCTTTTCGATCTTGCCGGGCCGGAAGCAAGCCGCACCGGAGAATGGCGTGAAGGGATCCAACGCCTGCTGGATGCGCCGCTGTCCCTCCAGGCCCGTGCGCTGCTCGCGCTCTATCTCGATGCGGTTGCCGCCTTCAATCCATCCGGCAAGCTGAAAGCTTATCCGGGCTCCCCGCTGCTGGTGCGGGAATGGCTCCGCCGGCAAGACCGCCTCATCGCCTGCGAGCTGGAACCGCAGGCGGCGGCGGCGCTGGCCGAGAATTTGGGCAGTGGAGCCCGCGCCAAGGCCATTGCCATCGATGGATGGACCGCGCTTTCGGCCTATCTCCCGCCGAAGGAACGGCGCGGCCTGGTGTTGATCGATCCGCCCTTCGAGGCCCCGGACGAATTCACGCGCCTGGCCGAGGCCGTCGGGCAAGCGCAGCGCAAATGGACGCCCGGCATCTATTTGCTCTGGTATCCAATCAAGGACCGCAGTGGCCCGGATATCCTAGCCAAACGATTGAAGCGGCTCGGGATTGCGAAAATCTTGCGGGCGGAAGTCAGCATGTCGAAGCGCCCCGATCCGAACAGATTGAACGCGTCCGGCCTGATCATCATCAACCCGCCCTGGAAGCTGGAACAGGAACTGGCGAGCTTGCTTCCTGTGCTTGTTGACTGTTTGTCGCAGGGCCAAGGAAGCTTCCGCCTCGACTGGCTGGCGGGCGAAAAATAGGCGCGCGTGTGGTTCGCCCCTTTCCAGCAAGGCCGCGTTAGTCTAGTGGCTATAGAGGCTGGCTTTGATGTTCCGCCTCCTGTGACTGAGGCCGTAAGAGGCCGAGGGGCTTTCACCGGCGGAAATGTCCAGCCGAGCCGTCGCGCCGCGGGGGCGGGGCGGTGAGCAGTTCGGGGGGAGGATTTTCCCGATGGCCCAGACTGGTACCGTGAAGTTTTTCAACACTGAGCGTGGCTACGGTTTCGTGAAGCCGGACGATGGCGGTCGCGATGTGTTTGTTCACATCACCGCGGTCGAAAGCGCCGGGCTCAAGTCGCTGGCTGAAGGTCAACGCATCAGCTTCGATGTCGAGCCCGATAAGAAGGGCAAAGGCCCCAAGGCAGTGAATCTGGTTGTTACCGGCTGACGTTCTCCAGCGGCGTTGACGCGATCGCCTCGCGGGGCGCGTCGCGGGCACATTCGTGACCACATAAAAAAAGCCCCGGAGCGAACCCCGGGGCTTTGCATTTCAAGCGACTTGTGAGCTGGCTAGAAGCGGTAGTTCAGGCCGGCGCGCACGATGTGGCTGTTGAAGCTCACGTCACCGGCTGCTGCCGCGCCGCAGGCCGCCGCTCCGCAGGTGAATTCGCCGAGATCGACATAGAGATATTCAAGCTTCGCGGTCCAACGAGGCGCAGGCATGGCGAACTCGACGCCGCCGCCCACCGTCCATCCCGTTTGCGTATTGCTCGATCCAGACAGACCGGTTGCCGACGCCTCTACGTCGCCGAAGGCCAAGCCGCCCGTGACATAAGGCATGAAGCGATCAATGGCGTAGCCGAGGCGGCCCCGCACGGTACCAAGCCAATTGTTGCTGACCCTGCATGTGAGCGCGCCGCACGTGCCGCTGCCCTCGATGTTGGTCCAGTTGATGTCGCCTTCCAGGCCGAACACCGCCTGTCCCGCTTGCCAGTTGTATCCAAGGGTCGCGCCGGCCAAGCCGCCGTCGACGTCGAAGCCGACTGCTCCCATTCCAGCATCGCCGCCGGCCCAGCCGCCGTTGATACCGATGTAGGCGCCGGTCCAATTGTAGATGGGCGCCACATAGGCCACCGGGGCCTTTGTTGCTTCAACGCGGCGCGGAATGTCGGCCGCGACCGCAGACCCGGCCAGCGCGGCCATCGCCACGCCACAGAGAAATACACGCTTCATGACAAGCTCCCCTTGTTTCGGGGTGTCCCGGTTGCCCCGACGACACCGATGACGGCACAACGTGGCCTCCGGGGCGAAGTTCCTGCGGGCCAGGGGCTGAGACCACGAAAATAGGCCGCGTTGCCTTCAGGCAACACAAAAATGAAGAAGCCCCGGAACGGTCCGGGGCTTCTGTCTCATTTTGGCTTACGGAACTCAGAAGCGGTAGTTCAGGCCGCCGCGTATGACATGGGCATTGAGGCTTACGTCTCCGGCCGCCGCGGCGCCGCAGGCTGCCGCGCTACAGGTGAAATCGCCGAGGTTGACGTAAAGGTATTCGCCCTTCGCGGTCCAATTGGCCGGCAGCGCGAATTCCACACCGCCGCCAGCAGTCCACCCGGTTTGCGTATCGCTCGCTCCGGCGAGACCGGTTGCCGAGGCCTCTACATCGCCGAAGGCCAAGCCGCCGGTGACGTAAGGCATGAAGCGATCCACGGCATAGCCAAGGCGGCCGCGCACGGTGCCGAGCCAGTTGTTGTTCACGGTACAGGTAAGCGCGCCGCAAGCGCGGCTGCCGTCGATGCCACTCCAGGCAATATCGCCCTCGATACCGAACACTGCTTGGCCGGCCTGCCAGTTGTAGCCGAGGGTGCCGCCGATCAGGCCGCCATCGACATCGATACCGATGGGTCCCATGTCGGCATCGCCCGTGGCCCAGCCGCCGTTAATACCAACGTAGAGACCGGTCCAGTTGTAGATGGGCGCGACATACGCCGCCGGCGCCTTGGCCGGCATCGCCGCAGGCCGCCGCGGCAGGTCGGCCGCCATGGCCGCGCTCGCCAAAGCGACGGTTAGGGTCCCAACGGTTGTTAAAAGAAGCCTTTTCATCTGCACCCTCCTGTGAAGTGAACCGGACAGTATTCGTAATCCGTCTGCTGTCTAGTGCAGAAAGAACACAGTCATTCATTGAAGTTTCAGCCTCAAAAATGGCCGTAAGTAGCCACATACCTGCCGTAATGGAACCATTTCACCAAGATGGAGGTAAGGTGATACTTAGAATTTTCGAATCGGGACAGTACTGGCTGAAAAAGAACAGGCCCCGGCAATGCCGGGGCCTGTTCGTTGCTGAGTGTGTAGCCTCAGAACCTGTAATTGACGCCGAACCGCAGCAGGTGCGACTCGAGCCCATGGGACGTGCGAGTGAAATAATCGCGATCGAGCAAATCGATGTACAAGTATTCGACTTTCCCCGTCCAATTGGGCGTGAAGCCGACTTCCATTCCCATACCGAGCGTCCAGCCGATATGCGTCTTGTCCTGGGTCAAGCCGCCGGTTTCCAGTTCGAGGCCGCCGTAGGCAAGCCCGCCGGTGCCGTAGAATAGGAGGTTGTTTGACGCGTATCCGACGCGGGCGCGCGCCGTCCCAAACCATGGATTGGAGAACTTCCAGGGCGCCACCACATCGTCGGCGGAGGAAAGCTGCAGGTCGGTCTCGCCGCCGAACACCAATTGGCCGCTCTGCCAATTGTATCCCAGTTGCACACCGATCGTTGGGCCCGCGGGGTCCGTAGGATTGTTGGTCGTAGAGCCCGTCTGGTAGCCCACGTTGATGCCGGCATACGGACCCATCCAGCTATAGGCGTTGTAGGCGCCCGGGGCTGAGTAGGGGCGGGAGACACCGGGAATATCCGCTGCCCTCGCGCTTGTTGTGGCCAGCAGCGCAAGAGTCGCCATCGCCAGAATCGTGTTCTTCTTCATCGTGACCTCACTCCGATCCCTGCCGTCGTAAATCGACATTTTCATGGAGCATTTATCGCGATGTTTAAGTTAAGCGTTCCTAAATCCGCTGATCGCGACGAGGCCACATAGCTAAGGAAACGTAGCTTTTTAATTTTTCCCGCCAGGAACCGTTTACTATAATCGGGCGGAGCATCGGCGCGCCTGCGGGCGCCCATCGGCCATCGCGTGCTTCTCGCTTTCCCATCCTCGTATGCGGGCCGGCGGGCATGTGCTTGGCTATCGTCGAATAACTGCCCGAGGGGCCGCTGCCGGTCCTGGTCCGCGGTCCTGCGAAACATTACTTTCGTGGCATGAACGGCATAAAAAAAGACATCGATCCCGATAGCGTGTTTGCCGCCGAAAATGAGGACGAGGCGAGCCTTCCCGAGACCGAGGAAGCAAACGCGCTTGACCTGACTGCGCCCGGCTCGGGGCCGCTGGCCGCCGGCCGCGCCGCGATCCTCAATCACGCGCGCCACGCTCCCGCATCTCCCGGCGTCTATCGCATGATCGATGCGGCGGGGGAGGTGCTCTACGTCGGCAAGGCGAAGAACATCAAGAAACGCGTGCTCGCCTATGCGCGGGTGACCGGCCACGACAGCCGTATCGAGCGCATGATCGCGGCCACCCTTGCGCTCGAATTCGTCAGCACCCGCAGCGAAACCGAAGCGCTGCTGCTGGAAGCCAATCTCATCAAACGGCTGCGCCCGCGCTTCAACGTGCTGCTGCGCGACGACAAGTCCTTTCCTTATATTCTGATCACGTCGGATCATTGGGCGCCGCAAATTCTCAAGCATCGCGGCGCGCGCAACCGTCCGGGAAAATACTACGGCCCCTTTGCGTCGGTCTGGGCGGTGAACCGCACCATCACCGCCTTGCAGCGCGCCTTTCTGCTGCGTTCGTGCTCCGATCCGTTTTTCGAAAGCCGCTCGCGGCCGTGCCTGCTGCATCAGATCAAGCGCTGCTCCGGGCCGTGCACCGGCGAGATCGCGTTCCCGGATTACGCGGAGCTGGTGCGTGAGGCCGATGCCTTCCTTTCGGGCAAGAGCCGGGCGGTGAAGGAGCAACTGGCGGCGGAAATGGAGCAGGCTTCCGCCGCCCAGGATTACGAACGCGCCGCCGTCTACCGCGACCGCTTGGCGGCGCTGTCCGCCATCCAGTCGCAGCAGGGCATCAATCCGAAGACCATCGAGGAGGCCGACGTCTTTGCTGTGCATCAGGCCGGCGGCTTCAATTGCGTTCAGGTCTTCTTCTTCCGCACCGGGCAGAATTGGGGCAACCGGGCTTATTTCCCGAAAGCCGATCGCTCACTGTCCGTTTCGGAAGTGCTCGGCGCATTTCTCGCGCAATTCTATGACGACAAGCCGCCTCCGCGCCTCGTCCTGATCTCCCAGGAGATTGAGGACCGGGCCTTGCTGGCGGAAGCGCTCACCGCCAAGAGCGACCATAAGGTGGAGGTGACGCTCCCGCAGCGCGGCGAGAAGAAAGAACTCGTTGAGCACGCGCTCACCAATGCGCGCGAAGCATTGAGCCGCAAGCTCGCGGATACCTCAGCGCAGGGCAAGCTGCTCACGGCGCTGGCGGAGACATTCGGATTGCCGCGGGTGCCACGACGGATCGAGGTCTATGACAACAGCCACATCCAGGGATCGAACGCGGTCGGCGCGATGATCGTCGCGGGCTCTGAAGGTTTCGTCAAAGGCCAATACCGCAAGTTCAACATCCGCTCGTCCGATCTCGCTCCGGGCGACGATTACGGCATGATGCGCGAGGTGCTGCGCCGCCGCTTCAAGCGCTTGTTGAACGAGTCGCCGCGCGAGGTAAGCGGCACAGCCGTGCGGACTTTCCCCTCTCCCCTCGTGGGAGAGGGTGGCGGCGAGCGCAGCGAGACGCCGGGTGAGGGGGCTTTGCTGATAATTTCCCCCTTACCCGGTCCTCATCCGCTAAACGCGGTTTCGGACCACCCTCTCCCACAAGGGGAGAGGGAAGAAGATTCCCCCTGGCCCGATCTCGTTCTCCTCGACGGTGGCCAAGGCCAGCTCAATGCCGCGCGAGAGATAATGGCCGAGCTCGGCGTCACCGATGTGCCTTTGGTTGCCATCGCCAAGGGCGTTGACCGCGATGCCGGAGAGGAAACCTTCTTCCTGCCGGGGTGCGCGCCGTTCAAGCTGCGCCCGCGCGATCCTTTACTCTACTTCGTGCAGCGGCTGCGGGACGAGGCGCACCGATTCGCCGTGGGCTCACATCGGCAGCGGCGCAAGCGCGATATCCGCGAAGCCGGCCTGCAGGAAATCGCCGGCATTGGGCCCACGCGAAAACGTGCCTTGCTGCGGCATTTCGGCACCCTGAAAGCAGTCGAACGCGCATCGCTCGCCGATTTGACGCAAGTCGCGGGTATCAATGCCGAAACTGCGCGGAAGATTTATGATTTTTTCCACGGGGCGCCGGCGTGATGCTTCGCAGAAAATTGAGGTGTTGGAACCCGCAACTCTATACGATGGTCCTGTTGACGGGCGCACAGCCCGGGTATCTTGTCGCGCTATGAAGCCCGTTTCCACGTCCCTGCCAATGCGGCCCCTGGCCCTGCCCAATCTGCTGACCTATGGACGCATCGCCGCCGTGCCCGCGGTGGTGGCCGCCATGTATTGGCAGGATGTCCTCCAGGGCGGGCTGTGGCTGCGCTGGTTGGCGCTCGCGATCTTTGTTGTGGCCGCGGTGACCGACATCCTCGACGGCTACTTCGCACGCATTTGGGCGCAGCAGTCGAGCTTCGGGAGAATGCTCGACCCCATCGCCGACAAGCTGCTTGTCTCCTCCTGCTTGCTCATGCTCGCCGCCGACGGGACCATTCGCGGCTGGTCGCTGTGGGCCGCCATCGTGATCCTGTGCCGCGAGATACTGGTGTCCGGCTTGCGCGAGTATCTGGCTGAGCTGCGCGTCAGCGTTCCCGTGACCCAGCTCGCCAAATGGAAGACCACGCTGCAACTCATCGCCGTCGGCTTCCTGTTGGCGGGGGAGGCGGGCGACCGGATTGTGCCGATCGTGACGCCCATCGGCCTCACCTTGCTCTGGCTCTCGGCGTTGCTGACGTTGTACACTGGCTGGGATTATTTCCGTGCCGGTGTGCAACATCTGAGATGACCATGAAGCTCCGCTACTTCGCCTGGGTGCGCGAGCGCCTTGGCAAGGCCGACGAGGACATCGAGTTGCCGCCCGGCATCGATACCGTCGGCGAGCTCATGACGTGGCTCGCGAAGCGGGGCGAGGAATATGCCCACGCCTTCGACAACCCCAAGGTGATCCGCGCGGCCATCGACCGCAGCCATGTTAAGCCTGATATGCGGATCGCCGGCGCGAAGGAAATCGCCTTCTTCCCGCCCATGACCGGCGGGTGATACTCTCTGCAATCCGGTAGTCCCGGATGAGAGAGAATTCTGGTCAATGACCGTCACCCTACGTTTGCAGCGCGAGGATTTCGACGTCGCCGCCGAGGTGGCCAAGCTCACGCGCGGCCGCACGGACATGGGCGCCGTCGTCACCTTCATCGGTATCTGCCGCGGCGATGAAGCCGGCGAACCCATCGCGGCCTTGACCCTCGAGCATTTTCCCGAGATGGCGGAAGCGGAAATCCGCCGCCACATCGAGGAAGCACAGCGCCGATGGGCGCTCTTCAGCATCACAGTGATCCATCGCCATGGGCGGCTCGCGCCCGGCGACAATATTGTTCTCGTCGTCACCGCGTCCTCACACCGGATCGACGCCTTCGCCGCCGCCGAGTTTCTGATGGATTATCTCAAGACCCGAGCACCATTCTGGAAGCAGGTGGAAAGCGCAAAAAGCAAAAGCTGGGTTGAGGCCAAGGCGCAAGACGACGCCGCGGCCGAGCGCTGGAGCAAACCGGGCGTCCGGCCGGCCAAGAGGGGGTAGCGGTGATGATAAATCGCCGAAACTTCTTGGGCATGCTCGCCGGCGTGCCGGTGCTGGCTGCCGCCGGCCCCTCATTCGCGGCGAAAGACTCGCGCGTCGCTCGTCTTATCCAGCAAGCGCGTACGCATGCTCATGTATCGCAACGCATCGATTTCATCTCGCGCGCGCTGCTGGGCGTGAAATATGAATCGAATACGCTGATCGGCGGGCCGCGGCGGCAGGAGCTATTCGTCGTGCGCGCCGACGCATTCGACTGCGTGACCTATTGCGAGGTCGTGCTTGCGGCGGCGATCGGAAAGGATTTTGACGAATTCGAAGCGATGTTACGGCGCATTCGGTATGCCCAAGGCGAGGTGCGCTGGCACGAACGCAATCACTATTTCGCCGATTGGAGCCGCCGCATTGTCGAGAACAAGATTTGCCGCCCGGTCGCGATCAGCCCTTCCGTTCCCATCGAGAAAACGGTGGTGGGCGAAATTGGAAAGCGCGACGTATCGTTCACCGGCATTCCGGTTGCGGCGCTCGTGTCCAACCGGAAGCTTTTGCAAAGCGGCGATGTCGTTGGGTTTGTCTCGCGGCAACGCAATCTGGATTTCTATCACACCGGCTTCATCGTCTTGGGTAAAGGCGGCAGCCTGCTGCTGCGCCATGCGTCGCAAAGCCATGGCCGCGTGCTGGACGAGCCGATGGATGCGTTCATCGTCACCAACGGGACGAAATATGTGACGCTGTTGCGGGCGGAAGAGCCGAAGCCGGCCAGCACCTGATGCGAAGCTGCGCAGGGGCGGAGATTAAGCCGCCGCCGCCTTACCCTTCGGCTGCACTTCGGCCATGTAGTCGTTCATCAGCTGCTCGCTGATGGCGCCGGGCGTGAACTTCCACTGTGCGATCTCGGCCACCGGCGTGACTTCCGCTGCGCTGCCGGTGATGAAGCATTCGGAAAAGCCGGACAGCTCGGCCGGCAGGATGCGCCGTTCGACCACCGGAATGCCGCGTTTCTTCGCGAGCCCGATCACCGTGCGCCGGGTGATGCCGTCGAGGAAGCAGTCCGCGATCGGTGTGTGGATTTTGCCGTCCGCGACGAAGAAGACATTGGCGCCCGTGCATTCGGCCACGCGCTCCTGCCAATCCAGCATCAAGGCGTCGGCATAGCCTTTGCGCTCTGCCTTATGCTTGGAGACGGTGCAGATCATGTAAAGACCCACGGCCTTGGAGCCGGCGGGCGCGGTCCGCGGATCGGGGCGGCGGTATTCGGCAAGGTCGAGGCGGATGCCCTTGAGCCGTTGCGCCGGGTCGAAATAGCTCGGCCATTCCCAGGTCGCCACGGCGAGATGGATTTTGTTGTTCTGCGCCGAGACGCCCATCATCTCGGAGCCGCGCCAGGCGATCGGACGCACATAAGCATTCTTCTGCCCATTCTTCTCCAGAACGAGGCGCTTGGCGGCGTCAATCTCGGCGACGGAATAGGGAATTTCAAAATCGAGCATCTGCGCGGAATGTTTCAGCCGTTCGGAATGCTCGGTGATCTTGTAAATCTCGCCGCCATAGGCGCGCTCGCCTTCGAACACGGCGCTGGCGTAATGCAGCCCGTGCGTGAGCACATGGATTTTCGCGTCCGGCCACGGCACGAGCTGGCCATCGAACCAGATGACCCCATCGAGTTGGTCAAAGGGTTTAGCGGGCGCGGCCATGGCATTCCCTCCTCGGATTCATTGTCGTAACGGCTGCGGGCGGCGCCGGGTCCAAGGCCGCCAGCTCTCTTTTGCGTCGCGGGCCAACACCCGGTATGTTCCCATCGCTCAATGAGAGCGCGCTTTTGCGACGAGCGCAACGACCGTCCCATGTGAAACCCGCTGGGCACGATCCTTTCGTCGATGAGCGGCTATGGGTAACAAACAAACCGAAATATGTCAATATGGCTGACCTAAATTTTCCAGCCGTCAAGCAGCGTCAGGCAAAGGACGAATCCGCGGATTCCGGCCCGGCGCGGGAGCCCATCTGGGACATCATCGAACTCCTTTTTTTCGCGTATCGCGACTTCGTCAGCGATCCGGACGAGGTGCTTGGAAAGCTTGGCTTCGGGCGGGCACATCACCGCGTCTTGCACTTCGTCAACCGCAATCCCGCGATGAAAGTCGCCAATCTGCTCGGCATTCTGAAGATCACCAAGCAATCGCTCGGCCGCGTGCTGAAGCAGCTCATCGATCAAGGCTACATCGTGCAGAAAGAGGGAGCCACCGATCGCCGCCAGCGCCTGCTCCATGTCACGCCGAAAGGCGAGGCACTGGCGCTGAAGCTTGCCGGCTTGCAGACCAAACGCATCCTGAGCGCGCTTGAGGGCTTGGGCCCCAACGCGCACGAAGGGGCGCGGCAATTCCTGATGGCCATGCTCGATGCGGACGGCCGTGACGAAGTGCTGCGGCTGATCAGCCAAACGGATCGCGGTCCGCGCGGCCGGCCGTGATGCGACGATGAAGCCCGAGGCTGCCACACCTGCCGACGACGCACCGCACCTGCTGGTGGTGGACGACGACCGCCGCATTCGCGATCTGCTGTCGCGCTTTCTGCTGGCGGAAGGCTACCGCGTCACCACGGCGGACACCGCGGCGGAAGCGCGTCTGAAGCTGGATGGGCTGAGCTTCGATCTGTTGATCCTCGACGTGATGATGCCGGGGGAAACCGGCTTCGAGCTTGCGCGGGCGATCAGGGCAAAGTCGGGGGTGCCGATCCTGATGCTGACGGCGCGCGACGAAAAGGAGAGCAGGATCGAAGGCCTCGAGATCGGCGCCGACGATTATCTTTCAAAGCCATTCGAGCCGCGCGAGCTTTCGTTGCGCATTGCCAATATCCTGAAGCGAGCGCTGCCGGCCGCGCCAGCGCCTGCGGAATCCGTGCGTTTTGGCCAATTCGTGTTCCACATCGGGCGCGGTGAACTGCGGCGCGGCGATGAGGTGATCCGCCTGACCGACCGGGAGCGCGACATGCTGCGCGTACTTTCCGCCCGGCCCGGAGAAACCGTGCCGCGCATGGCGTTGTCCGGCAATGGCGCATCGCTGAACGAGCGGGCCGTCGACGTTCAGGTGAACCGTCTGCGGCGCAAGATCGAGCGCGACCCGGCCAATCCGCTCTTCGTGCAGACGGTGCGCGGCATCGGTTACCGGCTGGTGCCAACCTCATGACCAGTCTCGACATCGGTTTTGCGACGCTGCGGTCGGCGGCGGGCCGCGTACGGGAAAGCTGGGCGCGGCTTTGGCGCTGGATCAACACCTTCATGCCGAAGGGGCTCTATGCCCGTTCGCTCCTGATCATCGTCACGCCCATGGTGCTGCTGCAGTCGGTGGTGGCTTTCGTGTTCATGGAGCGGCATTGGAACCTGGTGACGCAGCGGCTCTCCGCCGGCGTGGTGCAGGACGTCGCGGCGCTGATCGATATCTACAAAATCCTTCCGCCCGATGCCGCGCAGGCGCGCATCCGCAAAGTTGCCCAGGACCGGCTCGGCCTCGTGGTCGACTTCCTGCCGGTGGGCGAAATGCCGCCGCCCGGCCCCAAGCCGTTCTTCTCGCTGCTCGATCAGGCGCTGTCGGAAGAACTGCGCAAGCAGATCGCATTGCCGTTCTGGATCGACACCGTCGGGCGTTCCACACTGGTGGAAATCCGCATCCAGCTCGACAATACCGTGCTGCGGGTGTTCGCGCGCCGGAACGCGGCCTATGCCTCCAACTCGGAAATATTCCTGTTGTGGATGGTCGGCACTTCCCTGGTGCTGCTCACGGTCGCCATCCTGTTTCTGCGCAATCAGATCCGCCCGATCCTCCGGCTGGCGGATGCCGCCGAAAGCTTTGGCAAGGGCCGCGAGGTGCCGGATTTCCGGCCGCGGGGCGCGCGCGAGGTGCGCCGCGCTGCGCAGGCTTTCGTCGAGATGAAGCAGCGCGTCGAACGCACCATGGAGCAACGCACGACGATGCTCGCGGGCGTGTCGCACGACCTGCGCACCATCCTCACGCGCTTCAAGCTGGAAATGGCGCTGCTCGGCGAAACGCCAGAAGTCGAGGCGATGAAAAAGGACATCGACGAGATGGCGCGGATGCTGGAGGCCTATCTTGCGTTTGCGCGCGGCGATTCCGGCGAGCAATCGGCGCCCACGGACATGGCCACTTTCCTGGAAGAATTGAAGGTCGACGCCGAACGCCAAGGTGACAAGGCGACAGTGACGTTCCACGGCGTTCCCATCGTCACGGTGCGGCCGGCGGCGTTCAAGCGTTGCCTGGCCAATCTGGTGTCGAACGCGGCGCGTTTTGCATCAACGATCGCGATCACCGGCCACCGCGATCACCGCTGGCTGACGGTGACCATCGATGACGACGGGCCGGGCATTCCTGTGGCCATGCGCGAGGAAGTGTTCAAGCCGTTCCTGCGCCTCGACGATGCCCGCAACCAGGATGAGGGCGGCACCGGCCTCGGCCTCGCGATCGCGCGCGACATCGCGCGCTCGCACGGCGGCGACATCACGCTCGGCGACAGCCCGCTCGGCGGATTGCGCGCAAGGGTGCGGATACCGGTGTAAGAAAGTTTACGCCGCCGCGGCCTCGTCGGCCTCATCGCGCCGCGAGCGCCGGCGGCGGGGTGGACAGCGCGGCGGTATGACGGCGCAAAGGTCATCCAGCAGTCGTGACCAGCTTTGGCCGCGCGTGAGCGCGCGGTCCAACTCCGCCATGGTGCGGTCAAGACCGGGCTCTTCATCATCCATCCACACCCGCAGCGCCTGGGCGAAGATCAACGCCAAGCCTTGCGCGCGCACCATGCCTTTCGTGCCGGAAACATCGATGCCTGCGGCCGTGAGCATCCAGCGCATGGAGCGAACGCCAAGCCTGTTGAGTGCCAGCGCAAGTCCAGGATTGCAGATGGCCGAGCGCATCAGCGACCGCACGGCTGCCTTGTATGGTGCGAGCGCTTCGAGCCGCCGCATCAACACATCGAACAGCCTATCCTTCGGCGAGTCTTCCGCCATATCGTTACCAGTGCCCTCGAGCACTTGCCGGTCGATCTCTTTCATCTGCTCGGCGAGAATGGCGAGCGTGGTGTCGAATTCCTCGCACAATCGTGCGAGCGAAACCTTCGCGCGCTTGGCGATCTCGGCCAAATCGATCCGTTCGATCGGCTTCTCCGCCAGCAGTTGCATGAAAGCTTGAATGATGCGTTCGCGGTCGTTGCCGCTGATCGGTGCGGGCCGCGAGCGTTTGGCAGCTTTGGGGCGTGAAGGCTTGCGGGCCATGACGGTTACTCCTCATCCCGGTTCATAGGAATCTAGGCGCGCGCGACCGCCGTTCCAAGCGGTAAAACCGCTTTCAGCCCGCGAGTTCCCGCGACCGTTTCACCGCGGCGGCGACGGCCTTCGCCAGCAGAGGGTCAAGACCGCTTGCCGCGGCCATCAAGACGTCAAGCGCGGCAGCGGTCGTGCCGCCCGGCGACGTGACATTTTGGCGCAAAGTCGTCGGATCAAGCGGCGAGCGATGCAGCAGCTCGCCCGAACCGGCCACCGTCTCGCGGGCGAGCTTCGCGGCAAGCTCGGGCGGCAGCCCCGCCGCAATCCCGGCCTGCGTCAGGCTCTCAGCCAGCAGAAAGACATATGCCGGGCCGGAACCGGAAACAGCCGTCACGGCGTCCATCAGCTTTTCGTCCGTTATCCATTCCACAGCGCCCGTAGCCGCCAACAGCCGGTGCGCCAAATCGCGTTGCGCTGGACTGACGCGCGCATTCGCGACGGCAACCGTGATGCCGCGCCCGATCGCGGCCGGTGTGTTCGGCATGGCGCGCACGGCGGCGGCCTTGGGCAGCGCGCCCTCCAGGAAGGCCAGCGTCTTGCCCGCCATGATGGACACGACGACGGTTGACGGTCCGACCATCGCGGCGAGTGGCGGTACCGCTTCGGCGGCGACTTGCGGCTTGACCGCGATGATGATCGCGCCCGCGTGACCGACTTGGTCCAAACGCGGGTTGAGCTGAATTCCGCGTCCGGCCATCGCCTTCACGTCATCCGAAGGTTGCGGCTCGATGACGGCGACCTGCTTGGGATTGAGCCCAAGTCCGAGCCAGCCTTGCAGCATGGCGCTGCCCATCTTGCCGGCTCCGACCAGGACGAGCGTCTTGGCGATATCGCTGAGATTGCTTGCGGCGGTCATGGCGCCATCTTGCCACCGCTCGCGCCAGCGCGCGACCAGCAAAAGTGGGCACCGGTTTTTGCGTCCGGTCGCGCGCCAGCTTTATGAAAGTAGCGCATGATCTGATCCGAAAACCGGTTCCCACTTTTCGGGATCATGCGCCAGCGGTCACGCCTCGCCCGAGGTCTCGAACATGGCGGCGTCGAGGGCCTCGCGCGCCGGCTTGCCGGCCCAGACCACGAATTGGTAGGCCGGGAAATAGCGCTCGCAGGTATCGAGCGCGGTTTCGAGCAGCGCCTCGCATTGCTGGCCCGATGCGGCGACGCCGCCGGTCAGCACCAGTGCGTGGCGGAACATGACAATCCCATCCAACACCCAAAGATCGAAGTGCCCGACCCACAGCTGCTCATTGATCAGCGAGATGAGCTGCTGCACCTCCGCCTTCCGCCGGTCCGGTACCTTCAGATCGAAGGCGCAGGCGAGATGCAGCGCCTCGATGTCGGTCATCCAGGTGAAGGAGACCTGGTAATCGGTCCATCGGCCCGCCGCGAGGATGGTGATCTCGTCCTCGCTCGCGCGTTCGAAGGACCAATCATGGCTGCCGGCCATCCGCTCGACCACGTCGAGCGGATTCAGGCGGTGATGCTCGGAGAAGTCGATCAGGGACATGCCGTCTCCACATGGCCGATGGGAAAATGAGTGCGCACACGACCGCACGTGCAACGCACGCTTACGGCACGTCCCCAGAGGGGCAACATTTTGACGCAGGTTCTACTAAGCCGGGCCGATTGACCGCGAAGCCGCGAATCACTTAGCGACTCGAATATAAACGCAGGAGTCCAGCGGCCAAAGCCTCTTTACGATAAGGCTGTGATCAAGGATTCGTAGCGTGCGCGCAACGCGCCGGAACCTGCCGTCCACAACCCTGATTGCGACAAGTTGACTCGGGGGCGGCGCGAAGCCGGCCGGATCAGTCGAAAAGACTCGATACCGACTCTTCCGAAGCAGTGCGGCCGATGGCCTCTCCGATCAGCGTGGCGATCGAAAGCACGCGGATATTCCTGGCCGAGCGCATGGCCGCTGTCGGCTGGATCGAGTCTGTGATGACCAGCTCCTTGAGCCGCGAGCCGGTGATGCGGGCCACCGCGCCGCCCGACAGCACGCCATGGCTGATATAGGCGTAGACGTCGGTGGCGCCTTGCTCCAGCAGCGCGTCGGCGGCATTCACCAGCGTGCCGCCGGAGTCGACGATGTCGTCGACCAGGATGCAGGTGTATCCCTTCACCTCGCCGATCACATTCATCACTTCGGAATCGCCTGCCCGTTCGCGACGCTTATCGATGATGGCCAGCGGCGCATTGATGCGCTTGGCGAGCCCGCGCGCGCGCACAACGCCGCCGACGTCCGGCGACACCACCATGATCTTGCTCAGGTCGAAGCGTTCGCGGATGTCGCGCACCATCACCGGCGATGCATAGAGGTTGTCGGTCGGGATATCGAAAAAGCCCTGGATCTGCCCGGCGTGAAGGTCGAGCGTCATCACCCGATCAGCGCCGGCATTCGTGATGAGGTTCGCGACGAGCTTGGCCGAGATCGGCGTGCGGGCGCCTGGCTTCCGGTCCTGCCGGGCGTAGCCGAAATAGGGGACCACCGCCGTGATCCGCCGCGCCGACGCTCGGCGTAGCGCGTCCATGATGATGAGCAATTCCATCAGATGGTCGTTGGCTGGGAACGACGTGGATTGAATGACGAAAACGTCGGCGCCGCGTACGTTTTCCTGGATTTCGACGAAGATCTCCATGTCGGCGAAGCGGCGGACCGCTGCCTGGGTCAGCGGAATCTTGAGATAGTCGCTGATTTCCTTAGCCAAAGCGGGGTTGGAATTGCCGGCGACGAGCTTGAGCACACCATTCTTGCCCATCGCTGATCCCCCGCGCCCTTGCTGCTGCCGCCCGTCTGTAACAAGGCAGGGATAAGCCTGGCAATAAGGCCAAATCTTTGTCCCGAAAAAACTTCTAACGCTGCCATCTACTCGGGACGCGCTTCCGCCCAGGCGAGCGTAACCGGATACGGCGGCGAGGAAGCGGCATCCGGCCCGCTGGGCGGCGTTTCCAGGAAGGCCGCGAGCTGATCCATGCCGCTACGCGCAATGCGCTGCAAAAGCGCGTCGTCCGCTGAGGTCCAGGCATCGGCGCCGGCACGGCCGGCTTGCTCCTCCCCGCCGATGCGGAGGGTACGGCGCTGGCCGGCATCGTAGACGTCCCAGACCCAGGCGATAGTCGCGCGGCCGGCCGCAACATGGGCGGCGAGGTAGCCGCGTACGCGGTAATGAGAAGGATCGTCGCGCGACACCACGGCGATGCGCCGCGCCTGCGCCTCCTCGTTCAGGCTTTCCACCAGCTTTTGGAAGATGCCGATCGGCGGGCCGTCGATGGATTCGAAAGCCACGGTCGCGCGGGGAGTGGAGGGGACCAGCTTGACCTGCGGCATACAGCCGGCCGTCAGCGCCGCGAGCAGAATGGCAAACATGCACGCGGATAGCCCGCGCGCTTCCCGGCCCTGCATGACTTCCCCCCGGCCCGTGGCTTTTCGCTCTGTGAGGCCCTTGGCTTTGAACTAGCGGTATTCAGGGCGGGAATCCAGGCGGGGACCGGGATTGGGGTTAATCGGCCAGCGCTATGGCGTTGACATGGCGGCCATAATCCGGCTCGGCCCGGTGGGTGGAGCGGCGGTAGCTGAAGAACCTCTCCGGCTCCGCGTAGGTGCAGAGGCCCACATCCTCCACCTTAGTCACGCCCGCGCGGGCCAGGCGGGCGGCGATGTAACCGGCAAGATCGAATTGGGCGTGGCCCTCCCGCCCGGCGGCAAAGAAGCGGCGGTTGTCAGGATCGGCGGCGGCAAACTGTTCGATGAGATCGGCACCGACTTCGTAATTGGGTTGGCGGATCATGGGGCCGATAGCAGCGGTGATGCGTCCGCGCTCGGCGCCGAGCTTTTCCATGGCGGTCACAGCCGCGTCGATCACCCCGGAAATGGCCCCACGCCAACCGGCATGAGCCGCGCCAATCACGCCTGCTTGCACATCGGCGAAGAGAACCGGGCCGCAGTCGGCGGTGGAGATGCCGATGGCCAAGCCCGGCACCCGCGTCACAATGGCGTCGGCGCGCGGGCGGGTTTCGGTGTTCCAGGGCGTTTGCGCCACCACCACGTCGGGAGAATGCACCTGATAGGCGGTCAGGAATCGGTCAGGCGTCACCTTGAGCGCCGCCGCCATGCGCGCGCGGTTTTCCGCCACCCGGGCCGCATCATCATCGGAGCCGACGCCGGCGTTGAGGCTGGCGTAGATGCCCTGCGACACTCCGCCTTCGCGGGTGAAGAAGGCGTGGCGGACGCCGGAAAGAGCGTAAAGTGAGGGCGCCTGGATCATCAAGGCTGAGTTCCGTGATACGATGCTGATCTAGATCAATGAAGGCTTCGCCGTCTCGGTTGATTTTAATGCATTAGGAGCGAGCCATGCAGATATCGAAAATAGCGACAGTCGCCGCTCTGATCGGCGCCGTGACCATAGCGTCCATCGATAGCGCTTCGGCGCGCCGCAACCGCACGGGCGCGGTCATAGCAGGCGCCGCTGCCGGCCTGATCGTGGGCGGGCTCATCGCCTCGCAGGGGAGTAGGGGACCCTACTACGGTGGTTATTACGCACCCGGGCCGGCCTACTACGATCCGGGACCGGCCTATTATTATGCGCCGGCGCCGACGTACTACGCGCCGCCGCCGCCCCGGTACTATGGCGATCCGATCGCTTATTGCATGAGCCGGTTTCGTTCCTACGACCCCTACAGCATGACCTACATGGGCTATGATGGCCGCCGGCATCCCTGTCCGTAATGGCGGGGTCACGTCTCGAATCCGGGAAGCGCGCCGAGCTTCGGATCGGCGATGCCTAAGGCTTTGAACAGCACGCCCATCTTGCGCGCGCCGCTGCCAGTGAGGCGCAGCGCCGCGGCGTCGATCTCTCCGCTTTTCTGAGGTGAGCTTTTCTTGAGCGCCGCTGCGCGGCTGTCGATGCCGAGGCGGCGCAGGAACTCGCCTTGCTGCAACGGGCCATGGATGCGCGCACCGATGCTTTCGGCGGCCTGGGCGAGCGACTGGAAATCCACATGCGCGGTAAGATCGACTAGGCCGGGGGCGACGAGGGGATTGGCATAGGCGTGTTCGCCTACCGCCTGCACGGTGTCGCCCACCTCGCTTTGCGTATGGCCGTAATCGATGATCAGCGCCGCGCCGCCGGAGTGCACCAGGCGGCGGCCGATCTCCAGCGCTATTGAATCGGTGCGCCACTCGAAGATGCTGCCAAGCGGCGCGTTGCGCACCTGCGGTGGCAGGATCTTCTCGAAATGCGACATGGGCGCGGGCGCGGCCCCAAGCGAGAAGTTGCCGTTCTTGTCCACGGTCACCACGCGCTCATGCCAGCCGTCGTCCTGTTTGACCGCTTGATGCACGGGAAGCGCGTCGAAGAATTCGTTGGCGAGAATGATGGTCGGACCGTCGGGCACCTCCTCGAGCTTTTCGTGCCACAGCATGGGCACGCCGGTGCTTTCCAGTGTCTGCCGCTGCATTTGCCGCAACGCGGGGCTCACCTCCACGAGATGAGCCACGATGGCGCGGTGAAACTCCGGCATCACCTTCGCAGCGCGCAGGGCATCCGACATCATGGTGCCGCGGCCGGGCCCCAGCTCGATCAGCCGGAGGTTTTCCGGCGAGCCCATCTGCCGCCACACCGCGGCGGCCCATAGCCCGAGCAATTCGCCGAACATCTGCGTGATCTCCGGCGCGGTGATGAAGTCGCCCGCTTCGCCGAACGGATCGCGCGTCATGTAATAGCCGTGCTGCGGATCGCACAGGCAGATCGACATGTACTGGGAGATGGGCATCGGCCCGCCGATCGAGATGCGCCTGCGGATATCGGCTTCCAGCGGCGGCGTCCCGTCAGCCATCACACGCGCCCCGGTTCCCGCTTCAGGGCGACGGCGATGAGACCGGCGCCTGCGATCATCAGCGGAATGGACAACAGCATGCCCATGGTGAGGCCGCCCCAGAGGAAGCCAAGCTGCGCGTCCGGCTCGCGGAAGAATTCCGCCGTCATGCGGGCGATGCCATAGCACAAGGCGAAGGCGCCGGTGATCAGTCCGGGCCGCTTGAGCGCGCCGTAGCGGACGAGCAGGCCGAGGACGACGAACAACAACAGCCCTTCCAGCACCGCCTCATAAAGCTGGCTGGGATGCCGCGGCACCGGGCCGCCGCCGGGAAACACCATGGCCCAGGGCACATCGGCCGCGCGGCCCCACAATTCGCCGTTGATGAAGTTGGCGAGGCGGCCGAGGAAAATGCCGATTGGCCCCGCCGCGCAGGTGATATCGCCGAGCGACAGGATCGGGATCTTGCGCTTCCAGCCGAACAGTATCACCGCGGCCACGCAGCCGAGGAAGCCGCCGTGGAACGACATGCCGCCCTTCCAGAGCTGGAAGATTTCCACGGGATGCGCGGCGAAATGGGCCGGATTGTAGAACAGCACATAGCCCAGCCGCCCGCCGAAGATGATGCCCAAGGTGACCCAGAGGATGAAGTCGTCGAAGTCGATCAGCGTGAGCGGCGGCTTGCCGCCCCATAGCTGCTCGCTGCGGATCAGCGCCCGCGCGTAGAGCCAGCCCAGCAGGATGCCGCCGATATAGGCCAGCGCGTACCAACGGATGGCGAGCGGCCCGATGGAAACGATCACCGGATCAAAGGCGGGAAACGGGAGCACAAAAAAAGGCATAAAATTTTTCCAATCCCTGCCGTGATGGCTCTACCATCCGGGCGAAGTCAAGGCGGCCGGAGCGCCTTCCGGGCTTGCGGGCGCGGGCCGGGATCGCCATTGTTTATGATAACGATTCATCGCGGGGATTTCCGATGACGCAGACCAGCAGCCGCATCTATGACGAAATGGCACGTTTGATGAACGACGCAGCCGGCGTCGCTTCGGGCGTGCGGCGCGAGTTCGACACGCTGTTCAAGAGCCAGGCCGAGCGCATCCTGCGTGACCTTGACGTGGTCACGCGCGAGGAATTCGAAGCCGTGAAGGAAATGGCGAAGATCGCGCGCGAGGAGAACGAGGCGCTGAAGGCGCGCGTCGCCGCGCTGGAAGCCTTGGCCGCGCGGATGGGCAAGCCCGGCGCGGCTAAACCGGAGATGCGGCCGTCCGAAACGCCGCCGTCGATGCCGGCGGACAAGGCGCCGCCCAATGTGGCGCCGAATACGCCGTTTGAGGAGTAGGTTTTTCTTTTTCCCCTCTCCCCTTGCGGGAGAGGGTGCCGAGCCCGCCGCAGCTCCGGAGGAGCGAAGGCGTGGCGAGGCGGGTGAGGGGTCAGTAGCGCCGCAGGGGACGAAAGTCCGACCCCCCCCCCCCGCCCCCCCCCCCCCCCCTTCGCCCCCCCACCCCCCCCCCCCAGGGGCGGGGGCGAGCGT
>Ga0080064_1000343_pt1 | contig 131850 bp, 116 predicted proteins | sample Subgrocontami54m_FD_69260 | JGI IMG/M metagenome (GOLD analysis project Ga0080064, IMG submission 69260) | Subsurface groundwater microbial communities from S. Glens Falls, New York, USA - GMW46 contaminated, 5.4 m (SPADES assembly) (version 2) ...
AATGGACGAAGGTGGCGCAGCCCTCGTTCATCAGCTGAAGCTGCTTTTGCGGATAGAAATACTGCGACACGTGGCGGACGATGCGGATCAATTCGCGCTGCCAATCATCGAGCCGCGGGGCGCGCTTTTCGATGAAATAGAGCAGGTTCTCCTCGGGGAGGCCTAGTTTCGCCTTGACCTCCGCCGCCTTCTTCTGTGCCTCCGTCTCATCTTGAGGAATGGATGCCATCGGAACCGTACGCCATATATCATCGTAGGTCGCCTCCGCGTAAGCTCGTCTTTCTTCGGCCCGCCGCTTTTCCTCGGCGAGATTGGGGCGAGCACGATGCGTGTACCGATTGACGCCGTGCTCTTTGAGCGCGTGGGCCGCATCGAGCACCCGCTCGACCGCTTCTGCGCCATGCTTTTCCTCGCATTGCGCCACGTAATCGCGCGCAAAGCTGAGGTAGTCGAGGATGCCGTCGGCGTCGGTCCACTGCCGGAACAGATAGTTGTTCTTGAAGAAGTGATTGTGGCCGACCGCGGCATGCGCCATTACCAGCGTCTGCATCGTCATAGAGTTCTCCTCCATGATGTAGCAAATGACCGGGTTGGAGTTGATGACGATCTCGTAGGCAAGACCCTGGAGCCCTTTCTTGTAGAGCGTTTCGTGATACGCGAAGCGCTTGCCGAAGCTCCAATGGCGATACATCAGCGGCAAGCCAACCGAGGCGTATGCATCGAGCATTTGCTCGCTGGTGATCACCTCGATCTGCACGGGGTAGAAATCGAGCCCGAGTTCTTCGATCGCGATGCGCTCGATCGCGTTGTAGACCGTCCTCAAACCGGCAAAATTCCAGTTGGATTCGGTAAAGAGCGGCTTATCCGCGATGAGCCCGTCGGGGCCGAGATAGCGGGAATTACGCACGGACGCCTCCTTTGGCAAAAAGTTCGTGGAACACCGAGAAGATCTGGGCCGGATCGCCAACCCGCCGCATTGCGAAATGCCCATGCGCCGGTGCTACTTCGCTGTAGGCCTTCCACAGATCGCTGTCGCGGGAGAGCCCGCTTAAGCCAGCACTGCTGAGACCGTTACCGACTTCGATGTAAGCGAAGTACTGACACAGCGGCAAGACCTCGCCGCCGAGCAGAGAAGCGCATCGGCTACTGTCGGCGCCGTAATTGTCGCCGTCGGAGGCCTGCGCGCCGTAGATGTTCCAGCGATCGCTCGGATAATGTGCTTTTGCGATCTCGACCATTTTCTCGAGTGCGGTCGACACCACCGTGCCGCCGGTCTCGCGGCTGTAGAAGAACGCTTCCTCATCGACCTCCTCCGCCGTCGATGTGTGGCGGATGAAGACGATGTCAACATGGCGATACCGCCGCACGAGAAACATGTGCAACAGCATGAAGAACCGCTTGGCGAGGTCCTTCATCGCTTCCGTCATCGAGCCCGACACGTCCATAAGGCAAAACATGACGGCCTCGGTGTTGGGCCGCGGGATTCGATCAAAGCGACGGTACCGGAGATCCATCGTGTCGATAAACGGGATGATCTTGATTCGGCCTTCGAGTGCATTGAGCTGGCCTATCAGGCGATTTGCTTCGGTCTCATTGCAGGCTTCATTTGCCTCTTCGAGCAATTGTCGAAGCTCCTCAAGCTCAGGCAGTCTGGGTCGGCGTAGCGCGATCCGCCGCGCCATGCTGTTGCGCATGGTGCGCGGGACGCTCAAGTTGGATGGACTGCCCGTGATGGTATAGCCGGCACGCTGCAGGTCGACCGTCGTCGTGTCTTTAAGACTTTTTTTGACGAGGTCGGGAAGTTCGAGGTCCTCGAAGAACATGTCGAGAAACTCTTCTTTCGACAAGGTGAACTCGAACGCGTCCTCGCCACCGCCGTCGGGGCTCCCTTCGGAGCCGCCTCTACCTTCGCCGCCATTGGGGCGGGGTATCTCGTCGCCGCGCACGTATTCTTTGTTGCCCGGCACGACGTGATCGATCCGCCCGGTGCGGCGACTGTGGTGGAAGATCGGCTCGGTGATGCCGCGTGTGGGGATGGTAACTTTTTCGCCATTCGCCACATCGGCGACCTTGCGCTTGCGTAGTGCATCTTGCACCGCGCCCTTGACTTCGATCCGGGCACGAGCGAGGAATCGTTGCCGATTGCTCAAGCTCTTGCCTTTGGGATTAGGTCGGCGATCAACGATGTGCATCGCTGTTTCCTTGTGAAGGGAGGGTCGTGCGGCAACTGGCAGGATGCCAGCCGCCGCGAGCCCGATTTAGGGGGTTTACCGGGTGGACACGAAAGTGCCTTTACCCGGCCTTATTGACACGCATGAACCATTCGACCAAGCGGCGCACCTGCCGCTCGGTGTAGCCCAGAGCGACCATGCGTGCAAGGAAGTCGGCATGTTTCTTTTCGATCTCCGAGTCCTTCTTGGTGCCGAAGCTGATCACCGGCAGCAAATCTTCGACTTGGGTGAACATCCGCCGCTCGATCACCTCGCGCAATTTCTCGTAGGACTGCCACGACGGATTGTGGCCGCCGTTGATAGTCCGAGCACGGAGCGCGAACTTGACCACTTCGTTGCGGAAGTCCTTCGGATTGGCGATCCCTGCGGGCTTCTCGATCTTGGAGAGCTCTTGATTGAGGAGCTCTTTGTTGAGCATCTGGCCGGTATCGGGATCCTTGTAATCGGAATCCTCGATCCACGCGTCGGCGTAGGCGACATAGCGGTCGAACAGGTTCTGGCCGTAGTCGCTGTAGCTCTCCAGATATGCTTTCTGGATTTCCTTGCCGATGAATTCGGCATAGCGCGGGGCCAACTCGGCCTTGATGAATTGGAGGTACTTTTTCCCGGTGTCGTCGGGAAACTGCTCCCGATGGATGAATTGCTCCAGCACATACATCAGATGCACCGGGTCGGCCGCGACCTCCGTGGTGTCGAAGTTGAAGGTGCCGGAGAGGACCTTGAACGCGAAACGCGTCGAGATGCCGTCCATCCCCTCGTCGACGCCGGCCGCGTCGCGATATTCCTGGACGGACTTCGCGCGCGAGTCGGTGTCTTTCAGGTTTGCGCCGTCATACACCCGCATCTTGGAATAGAGGTTCGAATTCTCGTGCGGTTTTACGCGCGAGAGTATGCAGAAACTCGACAGTATGTCGAGCGTCGATGGCGCGCACGGCGCGTTCGAGAGCTCGCTGTTCTTCAGGAGCTTTTCGTAGATGCTGCGCTCCTCTTGCGCGCGCAGGCAATACGGGACCTTGATCACCGAGATACGGTCGATGAACGCTTCATTGTTCTTGTTGGTCTTGAAGGTCTGCCACTCGGATTCGTTGGAGTGGGCCAAGATAATGCCTTGGAAGGGAATGCCGCCGATGTTTTCGGTGCCGGCGTAATTGCCTTCCTGCGTCGCGGTCAAGAGCGGATGGAGCATCTTGATCGGCGCCTTGAACATCTCGACGAACTCCATCAGACCTTGCGTGGTCCTGTTGAGCCCGCCCGAGAAGCTGTAGGCGTCGGGATCGTTCTGGCCGTACCTCTCCAGTTTGCGGATATCAACCTTGCCGACGAGCGATGCAATGTCTTGGTTGTTCTCGTCGCCGGGCTCGGTCTTGGCGACGCAGATCTGCTTGAGCCGCGACGGCTGCAGGCGCACCACGGTGAATTTGGTGATGTCGCCGGCGAACTCATCGAGTCGCTTGACCGCCCACGGCGAGATGACGCCGGTCAGCCGTCGCCGCGGAATGCCGTAGCGCTGCTGGAGCTCGTCGCCCAGGGTCACCGGGTCGAACAGGCCGAGCGGGCTCTCGAAGACCGGACTGATCTCCTTGCCCGCTTTCAGCACATAGATCGGCTCTTTCTCCATCAGGAGCTTGAGCCGCTCGGCGAGCGACGACTTGCCGCCGCCGACAGGCCCGAGCAGGTAGAGCACCTGCTTGCGCTCTTCGAGGCCCTGCGCGGCGTGGCGGAAGAAGCCGACGATCCGTTCGATCGTCTCTTCCATGCCGTAGAAATCCTCGAAGGCCGGATAGATCTTCATCGTCCGGTTCATGAAGATCCGGCCCAGCCGCGAATCCTGGCTGCTGTCTAACATCACTGGCTCGCCGATCGCCGTCAGCAGGCGCTCAGCAGGGCCGGCGTAGTAGGACGGATCGTCTGAGCATGCACGGAGGTAATCCTCGAGCGAGGTCTCGACCTCGCGACGATTTTCGTACATGCGAGAGTAAAGACCGAAGATTCCGTCGTCGAAACGCATGTCACTCTCCTCTGGTGGGTCGTTTGTGGGTGGGTTAGTTCTGTCAAAGACCGAAAAGAACCAACCCGGATAAACGAGTTTTCTCCACTCTTCACAGTACTCTTATGGGGTGCTCCGTCAAGCTCCTTATTGTATGTTGAGAATAGCCAACGCATCCTCCGCACGCTGTGACTCCATGAGGCGCACGCGCAATTCTTTGGCGCCGTCCCTGCCTGCGCAGGAAGGCCAGCCACTTATGTAGGCCTTAAAATGTTTTTTCATAGTGGCGAAGCTGGACACGTCGCCGAGGAGCTCGTCGAAGATCCTAATGTGCTCGGCCAGCGCCTCCATTCTTTCTTGCGGCGTCGCAATATATTGGTTTCGTAAACCACTAATATCTTGGCTAGCACCTCGACTTCGCTCGGAATTGTCTGTTTGCGCAAACAACCAGGGGTTGCCGAAGACGGCGCGGCCGAGCATGGCGCCGTCTGCCCCTGTGGCTTCGCACTTGGCGTGCGCATCGGCGCAATCCTTCACATCGCCATTGCCCAAGATCAGCGTTTTGTAAGAGGACTCCCCTCTTACATCCTGAACGGTGTTGCGGATTTCGACGGCGCGGGCGATGCGGTCCCACCGCGCGGGTACGTCCGACATCTCCTTGCGTGTGCGGGCGTGGATGGTGATCGCGGCAGGTTCTTCCGCAAGCAATTCCGGCAGCCACGTTTCCAATTCATCGGTGTTGTACCCCAGCCGCGTCTTCACCGACACCGGAATGAGCGACATCGGATGTCGGACATCGGATGTCCTACATGAGGTAAAGCCGCGTTTGGCGGCGCGGATGATCTCGCGGGCGAGCGCGGGGGTGCGTATCATCGCGGCGCCGCAGCCGCCCTTTTCCACCGCCCGGTCGGGGCAGCCCATGTTGATATCTACGCCATCAAATCCCATCTCAGCAGCAATGCGTGCTGCTGCTTCCATATGCTCCGGCACCGCAGAGAAAAACTGTGCGACGATCGGCCGTTCAATCTCCGAGAACAATAATTTCCGCCGCAATTTCTTCTGCCCCTTTTCATCAGCGAGCACGAGCCCGTCAGCCGAAGTGAATTCACAAAACATCACATCGGGCCCGCCTCGCGTCGGCTCGCCGTTGCGAGTCGAGGCGGGCTTCCCCTTCTGCGCAATAATCCGCCGAAAAGCCGCGTCGGTCACGTCTTCCAAAGGCGCAAGCGCCATAATTGGCAGTTTTAAATGTTCCCAGAAATTCATGCGCGCACGATAGCACAAAGAGTTGCACACGCTCTCCTTCTCATATATATTGTATCTACGGGCCTAGGGCCCATTATTAATTAACAGTACGTGCGGTTTATATCCCCGCTCCAGGCACCGATTGCTCAGCGAAGGACACCGCGCCCCAACACAAATGGCAACAGCAGTTGATAGTGAAGAGAAGAAGATTATTGATATCGAAGCAGAGGAACACACGCCGGTCGCGGCAGGGCCGATGGACGAACTTTTGAAGAATGCGGTCAAGCCGCCGGCCATGGACGACGTGGTGGAAGGCCCGGTGATCGCCATCGGTCGCGCGCGGGTCTTTGTCGACTTGCCCCCCTTTGGCACCGGCATCATTTATGGCCGCGAATACCTCTCGGCGCGCGAGACACTCAAGAATGTAAACATCGGCGATTTGGTCACGGCCAAGGTCGTCGGCGTAGAGACCAACGACGGCTACATCGAGCTCTCGCTGCGCGAGGCGCGCGCGGCACTCATGTGGAACGAGGCCGATCAGGCGATGCAGAAAAAGACCGTGTTCGAGTTGGCGGTCACCGACGCAAACAAAGGCGGACTCATCATCAATTGGCAGGGTATCGCCGGATTTTTGCCTGCCTCTCAGCTTGCTCCGGCGCACTACCCGCGCGTGCACGATGGTGACAAAGACAAGATCTTCGTCGAGCTAAAAAAGCTCGTCGGGCAGAAATTGGAAGTGATGATCATCACGGCTTCGCCCAAGGAGCAGAAACTTATCTTCAGCGAAAAAGGTGCGGGCTCGAGCGACCGAGCGTCGCTGGCCGAGGGCTACCACGTGGGCGATGTACGCGAGGGTGTCGTCACCGGTGCCACGGAATTTGGCATCTTCGTGAAGCTCGAAGAGGGACTGGAGGGATTGGTCCACATTTCAGAAATGGATTGGGCGCTCGTTGAGAACCCCAAGACGCGCTACAAGGTGGGCGAGCACGTAAGCGTCAAGGTGATCGAGATCAAAGAGGGCAAGGTTTCGCTCTCCATCAAAGCACTGAGCGAAGATCCCTGGGTCGCTGCCGCCAACAAATACAAGAAAGACCAGCAGGTAGACGGCGTGGTCATCAAATACAACAAACACGGCGCGCTCGCGTCGGTGGAAGAGGGTGTAGCCGGATTGGTGCATATTTCCGAGTTCACCAACGAAGATGAACTCCGTAGCAAACTTGAACTCGGCAAGGTGTATCCCTTTACTGTCACTCTGTTTGAGCCAAAGGAGCGGAGGATGACGCTCAAGCCCGTCGCATAGCTTTCAGTGCTCAGGTTTCAGCTTTCAGGAAAATGTAACGCGCGTTTCCTTCCTAACAGCTGAAAGCTAAAAGCTGACAGCTAGTTGAAGCGATTCATCGCCATCTGCGGCCCATCCTGCACGATAATTTCGAGCGCTTGTGCAACGCGCTTGAAGACCGGCTTCAATACATCCAATTCGGACGAGCGAAATTTCTCCAATATAAAATCGAGCACTTCTTTTTCGCCCGACGGCTTTTTGAGTTTCCCTGATGCCGTCGAAGATGAGACGCCGATGCGAACACGCGCGAATTTTTTGGTCTTGAGTGCGCGCATGACGCTCTCGAGCCCCTTGTGCCCGCCGCTTCCCCTGTCGAATGAAACCTTCATGGTACCAAGCGGCAGGTCGAGATCGTCGTAGACGACCACCATACGCTCGGCAGCCTTGGGGCTCTTCACGTATTTCACCACCGCGCTCCCCGATTTGTTCATAAAGGTGTCGGGAGCTACCAATGCGACGAGCGATTTGCCCAGATTGCCCTTCGACACGCTTGTTTTGTTCTTCTTATCGGTGTTCCAATCCGAAAAATCATTCGCGTGTGCAAAAAATTCGAGTGCCATACGCCCGGCATTGTGCCGCGTGCGCTGGTATTCCTCTCCCGGGTTGCCTAATCCGACGATGACCCATGCCATAAGCACTAGTGTACAGTGAATGGTGAGCAGTGAACAGTCATTCGCTGATTTTTTCTCTTTGCTGTTCTCTGTTTTCTGTTAGCTGTTCGCTTTTCTGTGATGCACCATCACGCTATTTATATTTTCTTGCGATGGAACATCGCAAGCCCTTGGTGTCAACGTCGTCTCAGCAGTAGAATGCTCGCACATGACTGATCCAGTGATGCAAGAATCGCAATCACCGGACACCTCCAAAGGTTCCAATAGTTCAATTCTCCTCTACACAGTACTCGCCATCGGCCTCGCACTGGTGGTGCGCTTCTTTGTCGCGGCTCCGTACCTCGTTTCGGGACCTTCAATGGAACCCGTCTTCGAAAATCACGATTATTTAATCGTCGATCGCCTCTCCTACAACTTCGGAACGCCGGAGCGAGGCGACGTCATCATCTTTACGCTCCCACAGAACCCCAGCGAGACGCTCATCAAGCGCGTTATCGGCATCCCGGGCGACACGGTATCTATCACGGATGCGAAAGTCACCATTGCCAACGCCGCACACCCCGATGGATTTCTTCTATCTGAGCCATACATAGATCCCAATGACCTCGGCGGTGCGTCAGGCATGCGCGTGACAGTCGGGCCGGACCACTATTTCGTCCTCGGTGACAATCGCAAGGTCTCATTCGACTCGCGACTATGGGGAATGCTCCCCCGCGAAAATATCATAGGCCGGGTATTCATACGTCTGTATCCCCTCAACGCCATCGGCACACTGCCTGGGAAGGCACGGTACTCTACACAATGATCCGTCTCAAAGGCACCCCGTATCAGAACACCGCGTCATTCCTCGTGGCGGCGACCAGAGTCGCGGAGTATTACGGATTTGAATCGCTGGAGAGTCTCCCCCGGGCAAAAGGAGCGGCCCGCAAACAGCTTCCGAGCGGCGCGCGTCCCGATTCCGACATTGCGTTTGCCCGTCGAGACGAGCGTGTGCTTCCTACCGCAGTACGCAAATTGCTCGGAGCACAACCGACCGCGGAACACGCGACGCTCGCATGGCGAACGGTCCCCACCCCGAGTTCTCAGGCCATATCTTTTGAGTTGCACGCCGCAGGTATCAATTCTTCGATCGCCGAGGCACTCCTTATCGTAACTGCGCACGCTATTCTCAAAGAAGCAGGTATCACGGAGCGCGTACTCTCCATCAACAACATGGGCTCGTCGGAGTCATGCAGTCGCTTCGTGCGCGACGTGGGCTCGTACCTGCGCAAACACATCGAGTCGATCACGCCGACACTGCGTCCGCGGGCAGCTGTCGATCCGCTCGGGACGCTCGTACAACTGATCGAGAAAGGGCATCCGGCTGTCTCGCGTGCGCCACAGGTCATGGAGTATCTGACCGAAGACGAGCGCCAGCGCTTCTGGGACCTCCTTGAATACCTCGAGATTGTTGGCCTGCCCTACGAGCTGAATACCCAGATACTCGGCAGCCGCGATTGCTGGACCCATGCTCTCTACGAGATATCTTCGGTCGAGCGAGAAAGCGGCGCACGCTCTCTTGTGGCTTTCGGGGGTCGCTATGATCCACTCATGTCGCGTTTCGCGCGCGCACCATACCCTGCGGCAATGGTGTCGATACAATGCGAAGTACGCGGCGCTACGCGGCTCAAGCGTGAAGTGCGAGGTATTCCGGCTATGTATTTCGCACACCTGGGTGCCGAGGCCAGGCGCAAGTCACTGAAGACGCTCGAGACGTTGCGCGAAGCAGGTATTCCCGTGCATCATGGGCTCTGGCATGAGCGTATCGGCGATCAGATCAGTGCGGCTCGTACGCTTGCCACTCCATACGTTCTCATCATGGGACACAAAGAGGCGGTCGAGAATACGGTACTGGTACGCGAGGTCGCGACCAATTCACAGGAAGCGGTCCCCGTGCCGGAACTCGCGAATTACCTCAAACGTCGTCGTATGACTAAAACCTTTGCCGAGAAAGCGTAGACGTGTTAGGATTTCCCCAATGGCAATCCAAGCGGAAGTGGTGAAAAGTGGCAGCGAGAACCCGCTCGCAACGATCCGGAAATTCAGTCGGCGCGTGCAGGGCGCAGGGCTCGTGAAGACCATGCGCGCACGCCGGTATTTCTCCCGCAGTGCGAGCAAGACGGTCAAGAAAAAGCGTGCGCTCAAGATGATAAAGCGGAGAGCAGACTACAAACAGCTCGTCAAAGAAGGCAAGCTCGCGGAGCCTGTGCGTCGCGGCTATACTCCGCGCGAACAGCAATCGCGCCCCACACTCGGAGAAGGTACCCCTATTGCGCGCTAATGCGTGGACAACCGATCGACATACGTGAGACCGTGCGCGGCCGAAGGCCGCGTTTGCCGTTCGCCGACATGAAGAGAGCCGCACTGGGCGAGAAATACGAACTTTCTCTTGTGATCTGCGGCGACCATCTCTCGCAGCGCCTCAATCGCGAACACCGCAGGAAATCATACGTACCCAACGTCCTCTCCTTCCCTTTCAGCAGAAGAGAGGGCGAGATTTTTTTGAATCCGCGACAAGCTGCGCGGGAAGCACGTACATACGGGGTATCGGAGCGTAATCGACTGGCACTCCTCTTTGTCCACGGTTTACTTCATTTGAAGGGACTCTCACATGGGCGTACAATGGAACATGAAGAGCGGAGGATTCTACGCACCTTCGGGTTTGCGTAGTGCGTGCGCCCGCCCTTGCCCTTCCAGGCTCACAAGAGCATAGTAGGGTATTTGCTTCACCGAAGTCGCGTCTCGCGCGACAGAGGCTATTACCTCATGGCACAAAAAATCTATACGGGCATCGATATCGGCACCTATCATGTCAAGGTCGTCATTGCCGCACCAGGCGAAGCCCCGGAGTCGCCGATGCATATCATCGGCACCGGTATCGCAAGTTCGAAGGGCATGCGACACGGCTACATCCTCGATACCGCAGAAGCAACGCGATCGATACGCGAAGCGCTGGCGCGTGCGCGAGGTGCGGCAAAAGTGCCCATCAAACGGGCCCGCCTTGCGGTGGGCGGTGCGGGGCTCGATGAGATCAGGAGTTCGGCGAGCATTTCACTCACCACCTGGAGCGGCATCGTCACCGAGCAAGCGATCGATCGAGCGCGCCGCGAAAGCGAGAAACAGGCATCCTCAAAGCTGGTCAACCGGACGGTCATCCACACCATTCCACTCGAATACAAGATCGATGGGGCGCCCGTCTTGGGTCAGCCCAGCGGAATGCAGGGCACCAAGCTCTCGATCGACACACTCATCATCACCCTCCTCTCGCAACACTACGACGACCTCATCGAAGCGGTCGAAGCGGCAGGTGTCGAGGTGGACGGTGTGATGGCCTCCCCCCTGGCAGCATCACTGGTGGCCCTCACGAAGGGGCAGAAGACGGCGGGTGTTTGTCTTGCCAACATCGGCGCAGAAACGCTCTCCATCGTCGTCTTCGACAACGACATTCCTGTATCAGTGAAAGTATTCCCTACGGGCGCATCAGACATCACCAACACGATCGCGCTTTCATTCCAAGTGCCGCTCCAAGAGGCCGAGCAGCTCAAGCGCGGCGCCGTGACCGGTAGCGACATACCCCAGCGTAAGATGGATGTATTGGTGAGCACAAAGCTCAAAGAAATGTTCACGCTGGTAAACGCACATTTGAGAACGATCGGCCGTCAGCGCTTGCTGCCTGCTGGCATTGTGATCACAGGCGGCGGCTCCGGTATGACGGGCGCTTCAGAAGTGGCGCGTGCCGTTCTGCGTCTTCCGGCGCAAATAGGACAGATCGGACTTTTCGCCCGCGCATCCACGGTAGACGCCACGTGGGCGGTCGCGGCAGGCTTGTGCCGCTGGGCATATGCCGAGGAAATGGGCGGGCGCACCTCGAGCATCAGTGAGATCCTGGGCGGCGGCTGGACGAGTATCAAAAAAGGCATCCGCAGTTTGTTGCCATAAAATGTATCGCCACATGAGGTAGCGTTTAATATCACGACCGTGAACTAAATCACTACCCACAAAAAAAAGAGAAAGCCGCGGCGCTGGTAGGGAGTGCGCATCGGCAATCTCTTATCAACGCCGCGGGGTTATTTTTTGATGCTGAGTATGGAAAGTTTAATCTCTCTTTCAAGCATACCCAGCAACGTGCTAACAAGAACGGCCATGGCCACAAAGCCCGAAATAACGGACAGTATCGCCCAGAACCAAGCGACGTCAAACAGCCCAGCGACTGCTGCGCCGACAAATCCAGAACAAAGCAACGTGCAAATGGAAACAAACAAAGAGGGTATGCTCACCATGTAAGTATTGTGCCATTCTTCGTCGAAAATATCAGCGCGTTTGGAGAGCTGTTTCCAAAACGAGCGCATGTTCACATCTCCTTGATTTGGGCGAAGCTGCCTATTTCGCAGACTCTATAGTGGCATTTTTAACTACCCATGTCAACATTGCACATTCCCTGAAAGTGCTATTATGCCCACACTATGTCCAAGCAAGTGAAGCCTGATGTCGAATCGTTCGCGCGAATTAGAGTTATCGGTGTAGGGGGTTCAGGTGGAAATGCGGTCAATCACATGGTCACCACCCATGTGGAAGGTGTTGATTTCATCTCCGTGAATACCGATGCGCAGGACCTCCACAAATCAAAAGCCAAGCACAAGATCCACATCGGCAAGACACTGACACGCGGATTGGGTGCGGGTATGAACATAGAGATCGGGAAGCAAGCCGCCGACGAGACACGCGAAGAGATCCAGGAGTCTCTCAAGGGTTCCGACATGGTATTCATCACCTGCGGCATGGGCGGCGGCACCGGTACCGGTGCAGCACCGGTGGTCGCCAAGATCGCGCGCGAACTCGGTGCACTCACAGTGGGCGTCGTCACGCGACCATTCGCTTTTGAGGGTGCGCAGCGCATGCGCCTCGCCGAGCAAGGGCTCGTCGACCTGCGCAAAGCAGTGGACGCGCTCATCGTCATCCCCAATGATAAACTGCTCGCGATCGTGAGCCGCGACACGGGCATCAAGAACGCCTTTGCGATGTGCGACGATATTTTGAAACAAGCCGTCGAGGGTATCTCCGACCTCATCACACAGACCGGCATAATCAACGTGGACTTCGCCGACGTACGCACCATCATGCACAATGCGGGAAGCGCGCTGATGGGTATCGGGAGCGCGATCGGTGAGAAGCGCGCCGAGATCGCGGCACGCAACGCTATCAACTCTCCGCTCCTTGAGGTATCTGTCACTGGGGCCAAAGGTGTCCTCTTCTCGGTGGCCGGCGGCGAGGACCTCGGCATGCTTGAAGTCCAGGATGCGGCCAATGTCATTACCGAAGCCATCGATCCCGAAGCAAAGGTCATCTTCGGCGCTGTCGTCGACCCATCGCTCAAGAAGGGCGAAGTGCGCGTCACCGTCATCGCCACCGGCTTCCCCGAGGGTGGCGCACGCTCCTCGCTTTTCACCTCCGGTCAGCGCACCTCCGGTAGTGGGAAGAAAGATCTAGATGTGCCGCCGATCTCTGCGCGTGATCGCCTGACTGCGCAGGCAGGCGAGGTAAAGCGCGAAGAACCGAAGAAGATCATCGACGCAACTACCGATTATGGCAGCAAGCCGAGCAGTAAAGACGTCTCGAAGCCAGACCCCCTACGCAACACGCCGATAAAGGAAGATGAGGACGAGAACTGGGGAGGACTCCCTTCCTTTTTGAGAAGGAAGTAGTTGTGAGTTTATAGTTTCTAGTTTTGAGTTAAACTAGAAGGAAGTTTTGTGTTTTCTAAAACTGACCTATGTACGATCTGATCATCATCGGTGGCGGGCCAGCCGGAGCAGCTGCTGCGATCTACGCATCGCGCAAGCAACTGAAGACGGTACTCATCGTTGAGGACTGGGGTGGGCAAAGCTCGGTCTCGACCGAAGTACAGAATTGGATCGGCACCATAGCAATCTCAGGTGCCGACCTCGGCGACAGCTTACGCAAACACGTCGAGGCCTACGCAGGCACTATTCTTGAGATACAACGTGGTACCCGTGCGACCGCACTTGCCACATTCGACGATCACGTCGAGATCACCACCGCAAAAGGTGAAAACGTGGAGGCCAAGACGGTGCTCGTCTCCTCGGGTGCCAACCGCCGCACGCTCGATGTGCCGGGAGCCAAAGAATTCGATCAAAAAGGCCTCACCTATTGTGCTTCGTGTGATGGCCCGCTCTTTGCGGATAAAGATGTGGCGGTGATCGGTGGCGGCAACGCCGGATTCGAGACGGCGCTTCAGCTGCTCGCTTACTGCAAGACGGTGACGCTCCTCAATCGCGGTAATGCCTTGCGCGCCGATGAAATATCGATCGCTGCTGCCAAAGCACATCCCAACATGCGCATTCGTATGAACGCGGAGCCCACCCAAGTACTCGGCTCACAGTTTGTAACCGGTTTGAAGTATACCGATGCAAAGACAAAGGCTGAGACCACGTTGGCCGTAGAGGGTATCTTCGTCGAGATCGGTCTGCTGCCCAATACCACGTGGATGGGAGACACCGTGGCAAAGAACAAAGTCGGGCAGATCATAGTCGATCCGCGTACCGGGCGCGCTTCACACCCACGCGTGTGGGCCGCGGGTGATTGTACGGACGGGCTGTATCATCAAAATAATATCGCCGCGGGAGACGCGGTGAAAGCACTCGAAGATATCTACCTCTTCGTGCGCAAGGGTCCGAGCGAGATCTAAGACGTGATCCGCTTCAAAATACTGAACGCCGTATCCACATCGCTGTCACGAAAGATGATACTGAATTCAGTGCGCACCGACATCACCTCAACGAAGCTGATGCTTTCCATCGCGAGCGACCTGAGTATTGGGTAGTAGACGCCCGGCACGTTCAAACTATCTTCCGGCAGACGCATGGTGATCGCTGAGAGGTCGTCGAGACGTCGTATCGAGGGGACATGTTTGAGCGCGTGCGCCACATCGAGAGCGAGCTCGGCATTCACGATCAAGATCACCTCGTGCAATCCGCGCGAGAGATTGAAGAAGGTATCACGTGCTCGGTGCGCTTTTTTTGAAATCATTTCGAGCGCAGACTGCGCCTCATGTGAATTCGCGAATGCGAATTCGACCAGGTTCGAGCGCACGGTGATATCGCTCATCTTCTTCAAGAATCCTGCGCCGTAGTGTGGCCGTTGTATATCTTTGGTCATGCGGTGGAGTGCCATCGCGATCGCCGCCTCGGAGACCTCTTCGTAGAGACGCTTTTCGACGTCTGGCTTGATCCTACGAGCTATCTGGGCGTTGTTGGCAATGCCCTCGATCATGGCTTCCATAAGGAACGAGGATCGAGCAATGACCTCCTCTACAGCCCGGCTGATAGTTCTCATTGTTATAAATATAACAAATAGTAATAATATTGTAAAGTTAGCTTGAAAATTTGTATCAGGGGGCGGCTTCAATTATGTTTGCTTAAGCGAGATAGTGCTGCGAGGAGGTCATATAGTATGGCAAGCGCCGAAATACTGTATACGCCAGGACGCCGGTCAGGGCACACCTGCAAGGTGTGTGAGAGCAGCATGCTCTTGCGCAACCCAGGGCCGGGTCGGAAGATGTTCGTGTGCATCAAGCCAAGCTGTAGCACCGTCCTGTATATCTATTCGCTTGCGATGGGCGACAGCGAGATACCGCTCGATGTGTGGCCGCATGAACGTCCGCAAGGGATGCCCGTCGGCACGTATGTCCTCGGACTCATCCGGCAGATCGCTCTGCTGGCGGCGTAAGGTATGCATTGGCCCATTGTGGGAGAAAGGAGGGAGCACAAAGGTCGACCCATGTCGACCTTCTTTTTTTAATGCCGAAAATGGCGGACACCGGCGAAGACCATGGCTAAGCCGAACTTGTCGGCCGCGTCTATTGAGTCTTGGTCTTTGAGTGAGCCGCCGGGTTGGATGATGGCGGCCGCGCCTGCTTCGTGCGCGGCTTCTACCGAATCCGGGAATGGGAAAAAGGCGTCGGAGGCCATCACGCTGCCAGCGAGTGCGAGATTTGCTTCGGCTGCTTTCATCGCGGCAATTTTGGCGGATATGACGCGGCTCATCTGCCCTGCTCCAATGCCCACGGTCGCTCCATCTTTGGCGTACACGATGGTGTTGCTTTTAACGTGCTTGCATACGGTAAATGCAAATTCCATATCATTCATTTCTTGCTCGGTCGGGCGGCGCTTGGTGGCTACTTCGGGTTCGTCGCTCATGACCACGTTGTCGGAAGTCTGCACGAGCAGGCCGCCGGCAATCGAACGAACGTTGGTCTGTTGTTCCGACGGGTCGGGCATCGAGCCTGTCGTCAGCAGGCGCACATTCGGCTTCCCTGCCATGATCTTCACAGCATCATCGTCAGCCGACGGCGCGACAACTACTTCGAGGAATAATTTCACGAACTCAGTCGCAGTTTCTGCATCGAGCGCGCGGTTCAACGCGACGATGCCGCCGAAGGCCGACACCGGATCGCAGGCGAGGGCTTTTTTGTACGCCTCTTTGGGATTCGCCCCGAGCGCGACGCCGCACGGATTCATGTGCTTCACGATGACGACTGCGGGCTCCGAGAATTCCGCCACGCATTCAAACGCCGCGTCGGCGTCGGCGATGTTGTTGTAGCTCAATTCCTTGCCCTGTATCTGCTTGGCGCGCGCCACCCCAGGCCGTGTGCTCGCAGGATCGAGATAGAGTGCGGCGTCTTGGTGGGGATTCTCCCCGTAGCGAAGGGTTGAGGATTTTTTGAGATCAAGACGTAGTTCTTCAGGCCATTCCATACGCTAGGAAGATGCAGAGGATAATCTGCCGAATCTATTGGTATAGTGTGAGACCGCGAGTGCCACAGCAATAGAGGCAATAGAGAGGTCCCGAAAAACTACTTGAAATTCGGCCGGATCGAACAGAACGATAGCGCAAAGCATGAGCGCTGCCAGCGCACACGGCCAGAATATGTTCCGCCCCGAAAGTATCCAGAGCGCGATGATGACCTCCGCCAGTCCGAACACATGCAAGAGGACGAGATCTGGCAGTATGCCCCGCATGAAGCTCGGGAAATAACCGATCCAGGCACTCGGATCGACAAGCGCGCTGAGCGGCGGGTAGAGGAACGCGAAGGCCAATCCCGCGCGCAAGACGAGATCGGCCATTTTGTCGCGCTGCATAGTATTATTGCACCACCACGGTGCCATGCGCGCTCGAGTTCGTGTGATCGTGGTAGCCGAAGCTGCCCGCCTTGGTGAACGTGAATGAGAATGATGTGCCGCTCGCACATTGATCGAACGGAGCGGCCCCCGTGTAGCCGGAGACACAGTGATCTGCGCGCGCGGTACCGTCGTAAGTAGTGTGCGAAGGATGCTGGGCCGATGCCACCCACATGGAACTCCCGGCACTGTCTACGAATGTAACCTTGCCACCTTTGGCGATCGTGACCGAAGCGGGTGAGAACGAACTGCCATTGTAGGTGACGGTCGCCGACAGGGGTGCCGTGCCCGTTTGCACGCCGACGTTCACATCCACCGATGTGCCACTAGTGCCGCTCGCCGGTGTGGGAGTATCACTGCCCGTGCCCATATCTTGCACTGCCGCCGGCGAAGTGCCCTCTTCTATAGGCGGCGTGGCTCCGCGCGACATCCACACAAAAAGCCCTGCACCAATTACCACAACCACGGCTATCCATAATACTGACTTACTCATAGCGAGAAAAAATTATAATATAATGTCTCACGTGGCTATTGTACCATTCCCTTACTTTTCAAGAAGTCGCGACCATGGCCCACGTCGGCATTGACCGGAATACCCCGCTCGCAGAGCACGCAATCCGCTTCGGGCCACTGTTCCAGCTGTAGATTGACGAGCGATTCGAGGCGGGGCGGCTCCCCCACCATCTCACGGGTCACGTCGCCCCGATTACAAATGACGATCGCTCCGACCACCTCGGCACCTACTATGCGCGCCGCGCCGATCACCTTGCGGATAGAGCCGCCGGTCGTCATGAGATCCTCCACAATGAGACATCGCTTGCCCGCGATCAATTTGTCGTAGCCGCGACGGATAATGAATCCGTCCTCGCCATTCTTGTCAGCGTACACACCGTACACTTCACGCCCCAAGATCTCGCTCATGTGGTGCGCCGTCCAAGTAGAAAGAACGACGGCACCGACCGCTGGCCCGATGATCACCTCGACGTTATCGTCTTTAAACCTCTCGGCCATTGCACGGCACAATCGACTCACCTGCGACACGTGCGGATAGATGGCGTCTTTGTTGATGTAGGTACCCGCGTGCAAGCCGGAGGTAAAGACGAAATGCCCTGTGCGGAATGCGCCCACGTCTTGGAGTACTTGCAATACTTCAGATTCGTCCATAATTAAAGACATTCTACAGCGCTTTCCGGATTTCGCTATCCAATTTTTCCGCAGCCGTTCGGGCCGCCGCAGCATAATCCGCGCCCGACGAAGTGAAGATGACGGAGCGCGATGCGCTCAAGATAAGTCCTTTTTTCCTGCTATCGAGACCGTTCTTGATCGTCTTTTCCAAGTCGCCATTCTGCGCGCCAATACCGGCTATCAAGATGGGCATGTCGCCGATGATGGAGCGCACCTGCGCAAGCTCTTCGGGATACGTGGCCCCGACCATCACACAGCAATTGCCGTTGGTGTTCCATTCCTTCACCACATGCTGCGCCACTATCTTGTAGAGCTCTGTACCATCTACTTTCAGATCCTGAAATTCGCCCGCACCCGGATTGCTAGTGCGACACAGAACGATGATGCCTTTGTCGGCACGATCGAGGAACGGCTGCAGCGATTCGCGGCCCATGTAGGGATGCACCGTGATGGCGTCGGCACCAAAATAGCCAAATGCCGCATCAATGTAGCCCGCGTTGGTATTACCGATGTCACCCCGCTTGGCGTCGAGGATGACCGGCACATCCGGTGCGACCTCACGAATGTATGAAATGGTCTCACGCAGCGCTGCAAACCCTTGGTCGCCGTGCGCCTCATAGAAGGCGCTGTTCGATTTGTAGCTGCCGGCCAGGTCATGCGTAGCATCGACGATGGCACGATTGAAGGCCACCAGCGTCTCGCGCGGACCTCCCTGCCGCACGATCTCGGGGATCTTATCCAGATCACTATCCAAACCGACGCATAAAAATTTGCCCTCTTTCCATTTTCCTTCCAGAAGCTCCCGGAAATTCCGCTGGCTCATTGAGCCGCATAGTAGCATAAAAAGACGAACCGGCAGCGACCCCAACGTAGCGTTGGAATCGCCGCCGACCTTTGAGGGTACTCACACTGCCCACATCCATTGCGGCTACGAACTCCATCCGCGATTGCGACGACCCTCCTGGATCTCTGCCTCATAAACTTGCCGAACACATGTGGAGTTGATGGCGCTGAGTACCGGATACCCGCGCATCTGAGAGAGCGTGTAATGCCCTGGGCCCTCGAAATCGACCCCAAACACAGCTCCGCTGACCGAGAATCCGCACCTCAGGAGTACATCGAGAGCTTCAACCGCCCGCGTGCCAGTGGCCAAGGTGTCATCAACGATGACGACCTGTGCATCGAATGGGATCGATGCTGAAATATTCCGAAACCATTCCGGTTGACCGACGCAAAAGATCGGAACAATAGGCACTCGACGGCCTTCCGACACCCAGATAAGACGCGCGAGTTCTTCGGCGTATAAGTCGGCACCACTAGGAATGCTCGCGATAACATCGCAACCGATCTCGCGGGCCAGTAAATTCTGATACATAAAGAACGTGAGTTTCTTGAGTATCTCCGTTGTAACTAAGCGGTTCTCTTTCGGATTGAGCTGCGCCGCGCCGATTTGCTCGATCCGAAGGTTAAACTCAATGGTACCGCTCTCAACCAACTCCCGGCAGAGGGCATGCAGAGACTTATCGCTGGACGGTGCCATACGATCTCCCCTTCAATTATTGCCACAGGCAAGGCTATGGGAAAGCTAAAGCATTCAGGGCTTTTTGTCCATATATGAAAATAGGCCGCACCCAATTCTACCGGTCGGTAGAATTGGGTGCATAGCCCCAGTGCCTCAGACGAAGCTGATGCCGACGCTCACGATGTCGCCTGGCCGCACACGCTGACTTGAAAGCAGCGCGCCGTGACGCCACGTACCTTGGTGATGCACGAAATAGTTGTATTTGGTTTCGTGCAGTCCAATCGGCTTACTGCCGACGCGTGCGATGTAAAGGTCAGACACTTGGTCATTGCTCTTCAAGAGCCCGACGCGCGAGTCCCTTACAAGCACATCGACAACCACCTGGTCGGCATCGGTGGCGCGAAGGTGCAGTAGATATTTCTGCCGACGCACTGAGATGCCAGCAGTGGGCAAAAAGAGCAGACTAGCCGCACCGAGTAAAAATTGTCCTCGTGAAAGCATTACTTCCTCCATGGATATGGTGCCTCCAGAGGGTGGCACCAGTCCGCTCATGGCTGAATTGCACATGAGAAATGATTGGGCACATCTCTTTGGTCCGAGAGATTTGCTCGTATACTATAGAATGGCAGTCGGACTTTCCCATGAGTTTCCTCATAGACCGTTGCGGTACAGTGCCGGAATCCCCTGCCTCACCGAAGTTTCGACGAAGACGGGTCACCGGACTTTCCATTCCACGCGTGGCTTGTTGACCAAATCTAACCTTAGCATGGCGGGTTTAGCCTACTTTCAACGAGTGGCTGTGGACATTTGTCGGCGGCGGATTAAGAGTTCCGCCACAAGGATGATATCGATCATGAAAATAACGCCGGGATAGAGCCAGTTGACCACCGTCAAGGATTGGAGCGCCACGATGCTCAACAGCCAATGAATGGAACTGAGCGTATACAACATTGCTGTTTCTTCATGGGGTTTGTGCCACGATTTTCGCAATGTGGGACCATAGCCGAGGATATCGGCAGCGATCACCAGAAATACCGCGAGAAGCGGCTGGTGTGCGAGAAGCCAAAGCGCGATCGCAACGAGCGCCGTTATAAAACAAAACCAATCGATACGTGTGATGTTTTTCTCACCATTCGCATAGGCGACCGCGAGAATTGCAAAGCAACAAAGAGACTCCAATCCTGTCACCCAGGCCCCCGCGCCGCCTCCGTCGGTGATCTGAATGAAGAATATGAGTCCGGTCAGCAGTGACCAAATAGCCCATGTAAATACATGTGGTTTTTTTGTGCCCTTTAGTACGTCCTTGAAATATGGTGCGAAACCAGCGATACCGATGATGGCCGCAGAGACCGCGAACAGGACGTGGTAGTCGGACATCGCCGCATTATTGCACAGTCGCGATTACATCTTGAGCGGCTTGATGACGCCGAAGAGATTGTTGTCGGGGTCTTTGAAGTAGGCGACGGTGCCGACATTGGGCACTTCCATTTTGTCGAGCGCCACCGTGCCGCCAGCGGCTTTCACCTTTGCGATCGTGGCATCCACGTCGTCCACGCTGACGATGCTGACGAACGCATTGACGGGTGCGCCGCTTTCGGGTGCCGCACCCCTGCGTGCCATCATGCCGCCGTTGATACCGAGGTCTTCCATTTTTACCCCGCCCTTGGCGATATCGTCGGGGCCCGGGCCGGTTTTGAGGACGACATAATTGCCATACTCAGTTCCCATCTGTTGCATCTCCCAGTCGAAGACTGCCGAGTAAAATTTCTTCATCGCCTCCACGTCGGTGGCATGGATCTCAAAATGCACGACTCTGTTCATATAAGAAATATGGATATTAATTAATCACCTAAGCGTACTAAGAATGTATGAAATTACAATGTGTTGCACTATATATCCAGAACGAGAATATATCTTTATTATGAACGGCCGTATAATATAGAGATATATGGTTTCCAAGCGACGGGACAAGCGTAGGCGGGCTCATCGGCTTGGGTCTATTGAGCGTGAGATATTGCAAGAATTGAGCGGAAGCGATCTGTTGTACGGCTTCCTGCTCTCGGCTCGCTCGAGTAGACGCATGTACCGGCTGGCACGTGAGCGCGCCGCGTATCGACAACGGCGCAAACGCGCAATCGCGCGCCTGATTGACGAGCGCTTTATTCTTGCAAGTCATGAGCGCCTGTCGATAAGTGAAGCAGGAAAGGGTGCTGTCGGGCTCGCCATCGAAAAGACGCGCACCCTACTCAAAGAAGAGATATGGGACGGCAAGTGGCGACTCGTCATCTTCGATATTCCGGAAAAATACGCGACCCTGAGGAATCGGGTACGTACGATACTGAAAAAAGCCGGATTTATTCAGTTTCAGCAGAGTGTATGGCTTTTTCCTCATGAATGTGCGGAGTTGGCGAGTTTGATCAAAAAAGAATCTGATCTTGCGCCGTACATACTCTACGGTGTTCTTGAGAGCATCGAGGGCGATACTCAGCTAAAAAAAGCTTTTAAATTGTAATGTGTGCTTATAATACACGGCCGTATATTATAAGGATATATCTGCCAAGCTTCTACTTTTCGGAACTTGATCGCTCTCGTTTCCGACGATTCACCCAGTAGTCCTCCACAAGCCCGAGGAGACCGAGGCGTGCGTGGATCGCGCTTGGTTTGCGGCCGAAATGCTTGGCCATGTCTTTTTGCGGCTTGTCTTCGGCGAACATTTTTTTCAGAAGTGCGTCATCCGCGTCGTTCCATGGTCTGCCGACATTGGGATATTTCTCGCGCGTTTTATCGAGACGCGAAAGTGCTTTGCCGCCGATTTTCTCGCCTTCTTTTTGTGCTTGCTCTTTGCCGCCACACGCACGGATGAAATTACAGTGCATCGCTTCGAGTTCGTGAGTGGAAAGACGGGCGAATGTTTCCCGCGCTTTGTCGGAGGCGACCCGAAACGCAATGTCTTTTGTGCGGATCTCCGGATGCACTTCGAGCGCGCGAGCGTTGAGGCCGGCAAGCGAAAGCCCCGCGAGCGAGCGGACGCGTGAGAGCGCTACGTAGCCTTGTCCGTATTCAAAGGTCTGCGAGAGATCCATGTGCGCCGCATCGAGCGACATCCCCTGGCTCTTATGCACCGTCATTGCCCAGGCGAGCCGCAGAGGAATTTGCTCTATTCTTGCCAACACTCTGCCTCCGTCTTCTTGTCGCCATTCATCGGGCTCTGCAGTGATAATGCGCCCGGCATTCGTTTTCACGATCGGATAGCCGGTTTCTTTTTCAAAACCGACGACCGTGCAGAGCGTACCGTTGGCGTAACGTAGCATCGCCACGTCGTTCTTGGTAAACATCGCGCGAGCGTCTACTTTGAGCGAGAGCGTCTCGGGTGAAAGACAACCCTGCTTGAGACGCTCCACGAGCTTGGCCGGTCCCTGGCTGGTCATAGCGAAGATCTGCATGTCGCCTTCTATCTTGGCAAGTTCCGAGTCGTTGATCGCATTCACATTCGCATTGTGCGCGTAGAGCTGGGTAATGCCCGCTTTGGGAGTCGGCGAATAGCGCGTGCGCAGGAGCACTTTGTGCGATTCGACGACGGTGCCACGGCGCACGGCCGTGAGGAATTCCAAGAACACGACATCTTCCTGTCGATGTTGTTCGGACAAATAACACACTACCGGGTTCATCGCTCCCCACGCAGGCGAATCAAAAGCGAACGAGGCCTGCTTGCCACCGACCTTTTGGAACATACCGCCCTTGAGCGGCGCATCGTCGGAAGACACGACCGGCGGCAACTGAAAAAAATCACCCACGAGTATGACCTGGAGGTCGCCAAAAGGCTCCTGCGAACGCCGCACTTCACGGCACACGGCATCGACCATCGAAAGCACATTTGAGGAGAGCATCGAAACTTCGTCGATGATGAGTACACGTGCAGAGCCGACGCGGGCCGCGACATTTTTACTCTGCGCGATACGGTCGAGTTCGTACGCATCGAGGTCGCGGCGTATCCCGATCCCGCTCCACGAATGAAGGGTCTGTCCGCCGATGTGGGTAGCCGCAATGCCGGTCGAGGCGCAGATGCTGGGCTCTATCGCATGCTCGCGCAGCCATTTCACATAGGCATTCACCGTATGCGTCTTGCCGCTCCCCGGCTCACCGGTGAGGAACACATTCGCACCGGTTTGCAATATCGAAAGCGCATCGCTCTGCCTCATGGGCCCATGATACCAAAGTGGGGCGCGAGGTCTCTAATTGACCTCAATATCGATGTGCCGTATGTTCGGGTGTATCTTCCGTAGACGTGTCTCGATGTCATCGATCTTCCTGCCGATCAGTCGCGGGATGCGGTCGGCATAATCCACACAAAAGCGTTTGAATGCTTCAAAATCCCCGTTCACCTCTCCAAACTCCTCACGTAAAGTCTGCATCTGATAGGCCTCACGCAAAAGTGCTGACCCGTTGAACTCGATCTCACATTTTATCCGGTAGACGCCGAATCCCACTGCCATCGACTTAAAATCGATCACCTTCTCCACGACCGGCTCGCCCCGCAAGAACGCTACGACCTTTTCCTGGAGTGTCTCAGGCATCGAACGGCCAATGAGGTATGAGCGATTCTTGAGGATCAGCCCGACGGCGACCGCACCGAGGAGAAGGGCGATGATCATTGAGCCGATGGCGTCCCAGACAGGGTCATCGGTGTAATACGACAGGGTGATCGAAAGAGAGGCCACTAAAATACCGATAACGGCCACCGCGTCCTCCAGATACACGGCCAACGTCGACGGGTCGGCCCGCGAGAGGCGCTCGCGCCACGATACGTGTGGCAGGTGCGCCTTGAGCGATCGCGCCGCCACGAGAAAGGTGTAGGACTCGACGACCAACGAGACAAGGAGGACGATGAATACGATCGCAGAAAATTCGACGTGGTGGGGATCGGTCAGTGCAGAAATGCCGTTGTATCCAGTAATGCCCGCTCCCACGAAGAGCACGCCGCAGGCAGATATGAGTGCCCAGAAGAAACGCTCGTTGCCATAGCCGTATTCAAATGTGTCGTCGGCCTCCTTAGTGGAGCGGCGCAAGCCGATGAGGAGGAGCACCTGATTGATCGTATCGGCAAAGCTGTGGATCGCTTCAGAAAGCATTGAGCTCGATCCCGAAACGAGCGCGGCGAAGAATTTGATCCCCGTGATGAATACATTGCCTACCAATGCGGCAACCACCGGCCAGAAACCTTGCACATTATTGAGTGCCATACGAACTAAAGACCCAGATAGAAAACGGGAAAACACGCCGCCAGCACAGCGAGGATCTGAAGAGTTAGAACAAAGAGCGCCTGCTTCGGCATCTGCGGCAACCACTTCACGGCGAAGAAACCGATCATAAGCACTTCGAGAACCAGCCAGATCTGAAAGAGGTGCGCGCCCACGCCCTCATCCGCATTCGGGTCGGGGGTAGGAATACCGTACATCGAAAGGATGCTAAGGATAAAAGCCAACATGGCGAGCGACAGGGCCACCGGAATCCACGCGCTGGGATTTTTTATTGTTGGGTTCATGAACCTTTTATTTGATGTGGACAATAATGCCGAATTCCCAGAGAAAAATTACAGTTCATACAAGCAATGCGAAATACCGTTGGATAATTCTCTCTAACAATATATGTAGTACATATTGAATTATTTTGGCGAATCCCGCCTTCGCATGGCTCGACGGACTTCGTCACGTCGTAGCCACGCTTCGGCGTGGCGAAGACGGAGAGGGGGAGATTCGAACTCCCGATGCCTTGCGGCATGGCGGTTTTCGAAACCGCTCGTTTCAACCACTCACGCACCTCTCCACCGAAAACACTAGCATTTTTTGCCAAATTCATCAAAAAATCGTACTATGCAGAGGCTTTCCTCTAAGGCTTGCCCTGCGAAGCCTTGGCGAAGCAGGGCCCCATCGTCTAACGGTTAGGACACAAGCTTTTCAAGCTTGGAACCAGGGTTCGACTCCCTGTGGGGTCACAAGTTGGAGAAAACCTCTCCTCAAGTGCTTTGAAAGCGTTTTTGCATTGGAAACTCAAGGTTTTATTGGTGAGTGTAAGTTCTGAAAAAATCCCACGGACAATAACTTCTTTTTCTGGTGATTCGGCCAAATCGTAAACAATGGCAACGTCATCTAGGAGTTCTGAAAGTTTGATGGCCTCTTTAATTATTTGAGACATCGAGGCATCTGATGCGGCCTCCTGCGTGAGTAGTTGATTGAGTTCTGTCGTGAGCTTTGCTTCTTCTTCAAGTAATGCCTCTGGCGTGTATGCGCCACTGCGTAGCAGGGTGAGCTTGTTTGTGCCTATGTATGCCAAATCCTCGCGCACCTTACGCTTGCGACGATCAATCCGGTCCAACTCGGCCTGTCGTTTGTTATCGAGCACCGCAATGTCAGTTGAGGTACGGGCATCGATCTCTGTTTTTTCATCCTCTGTAAAGACAAGTTGTTTAATAACGTTGCCAACCGCTTTTTCAAGTTCATCAGCTCTCACGCTCTTTTTCTTGTTCGGGCAGTCCTTGGCGCATCGGGAGTACAGGTAATGGATGCCTTTCTTTGTGTAGGGGGTGTAAATGCGACCACATTCGCACCGCACGAGTCCTCGGTGCGCAAGGGGTATTTTCTCAACATAGTGGATGCTTACGTTGCGTTTACTCAGTGCTAGTTGGACTTTTTCAAAGGTTACAGCATCAATTAGTGCCTCGTGAGATATGCTTGGCACCCAATCATTGTTATTGCCATGAGTGAGTCCAAGATAAAACTTGTTCGTCAGGATTTTATGCACGCCATTGAAAGTAACCGGCCGTGCGATTCTGGGCGTATTTTTAAAGTATTCATCCTCGTCGTCCTCATCCATGAGCATCTCGTCTTGCGAGCGCTTGCGACGCTGGGGTTGCATCGTGAAGCCCTGTTCGTTTGCCCACCGTGCAAGATCTGACAAACTCCAATCGCCAGTTGCTGCGAGATCGAACATTTGTTTAATAACGGGTGCTCGTTCTGGATCGAAGGGCTTAGAGTCCATATTGCCCTCGTTGAGATAGCCCACCGGAGCGCGGTTGGTTACTTTGCCTTGCCCGCGTACCTCATGGATAGTTTCCGTCACTTTCTCGCTGGTGATCTCTGCGTGGTGCTGCGCAAACATCTGATCTGCATTCATGTGCATAGAACCAGAGGCATTTTTCTCATAATTCGCCCATACAAAGCGTACGTCTATTCCTTGGCGGATGAGTTTTTTGACCAGAGCACCATCAGTGCTATTTCGGCTGATACGATCGTAGCAAAGAACGATAACGCCCTTAAACGAGCCCCGCGAAAGATACCCAATCAAACGGCGGAACTTTGGACGGCTGATGCTCACTGTTACCATCCCATTGGTAGCAACTTCAAATTCGTCGTCTTCTTCAAATCCTGAGTGCTTTTCGGAGATAACTCCATCAGTACAAAAACCAAGGATCGTTACTGGGGCAATCGATAAATGATGCTGACGCGCGTATAAAACGGTCTGCTTCTTTTGAAAGCCGAGTGAATTCTTTTGGTTATTAGGGTCTTTGTCGGAGCGGCGGCCATACGTGAGGTAACTATCTCGATACTTGCCGGACACGATGTCCTTTTCGAGCTTCGCAAAATCTATTTTCTGTGTAGGTTTATTTTGCATATTTTTTGTCTGGCCATTTGCCTTGCGCAATGAGTCGAGTGCGCACACGGCGTAGTACTTCACCCAACTCTACAATGTCGTGAATTTCATCATCAGTAAAGTGGGTTTTGCCCACTTCCTGTGTGCTTGGTACGGCTCCTGTAACCGCACCCGTATGGGGTTGTCGGTTAGAGTCGTAAGTCATGTTTATTGTTTCCGGTCGTTCGACCGGTCTCCTGTAGGGAGAGATCTATGTTTGTATTCTTTGATGTACTCTCTGTAGTAGCGTGCTCAGGTTTGCTACGTGGTTTGTCGAATCCTGCAAACTTGTGTGCGGAATGTTGCGGTAGGCGTGCGTTTCTAGTTCGCTCGAGCAACTCCTCCAAGATGACTTTCTCAACGTAAAAATATCGCTTACGAGGGATGCCTCGAAGCACTACCTTGAGAACCCCGAGAGATCTCCAAATTCTAATTGCTCGGTCTTGTTCTGATCGAGTGAGGGTGGTTTCTTCTTTGACCTCGTGAATAGTTTTGTAGATCCATTCCTCGTGTCCCTTTCCGGACCAAAAAAGAAGTTGTGATAGGAACAAGCCAGCCGCCGCACTGTTAGCCAGCTTTGCAAGTAAAGGATTAAAAGCGATTGGCTTTTGGCCCAACGCTTCAATCAACAGAGAATTGTAGTTTTTCTTGGACTTCATAAGAAGTCCGCTCCCTCCTTGGCAGCTTCCAGACGCCTTGCGGCGAGCCGCCAAGAAAGCAAAGGGCTTCTTGGGTGGTGCGTCTGGATTACACCAAAATCAAAAGAGACCAAGCACTTTTATGTTGGTCTCTTTAGCCGTAAGCAAAAGTAGCTCCATCACAAAAAGTCGATACGAGATCGATTTAGTGTTGGGTCTGCTTTTGATTGCGGGTTGCGTTTATCAAGAACATCCGAACTATCGCAGTGGTTTGGTCTGGTTACAGGTTGTGCTTACCAGATCGCACTTTCGGCGATAAAAGGTCTTTGAGATTGTGAAAGAACGGTATCTACATTCTAACGTTTTGGTTTGACTCGTCAATCTGTTCGTTGTGGATCAACATGTTAAACTTCTCATGTGCTCTTTAGAGGGCACAACAACTGAATAAAAAGGACCTAACCCGTGGGTTATCCATGGCAAGGTCGACAAACCCCAACGAAGACACTGAACCCCGCGTTCAGCCGCTCTTCGTTGGGTTATGCCGGGAAACTGGCATAGGGCCGCAAGGCCCGGCTGGCGCGGGGCTCAGTGTTTTTATGCCTCACGCCGGGATTATTTACCCGGTAATTTTATTTGTTATGGAGAGCAAAAACCCAACGAAGAAGCTCTGTCCGCATTGCAAGCAGGAAGTAGATCCAAAAGCGAGTCGGTGCCCACATTGCCAAGGCAAGATCCCGCAGTTTACGAAAACAAAAGTAATCGGGTTTGGGATTTTTATAGTCCTCATGATCGGGATGATTAACTCAATCGTCTCCAGCTCTACTCCTACACTTGTAACAGCTGAGGATGCCGCACAGCAAGCGGCTGAGTTTGCAACGTGGCAAAAGAGTCCAGCTGGTCTGCTTTGTGCAAAGCACACTGAGTGGCTAAGAAAAGATTGCGACCGAGCGATAAACAAAGATATTTGGGTCGGTATGCCGTTAAGCGTGCTCGTGTACTACTACGGAGCACCTGACAGCGACAACGTTTCTAACTACGGCCGCGGCGACCGTCATCAGTATTGCTGGGATCGCTATAACCCCTCGTGTTTTTATGACAACAATGGGGACGGTAGGATAGAGTCCTACAACTAGATTTATGTCCGCACCATCCTTACCCAACGCTGCCGAGCTTCGACGTATCATCAAAGAAACAACGGGTCGTGAGGTTAGCACTCTCGAGCTGTATCGTATTTGGTATTATTTCGAGAAGGTCTTACTATGCTCGGGATTGTGGAGCGAGGTGCAGGAAGTAAAGCCGCCAGTGCATCAACCGAATTTGTTTTAAGCGTACCGTTTCAGCCGAGCATGCATAATTGCCGTGCCTATTTGTACCTGCCTAAGTAGCTCCTCTTCCTTGCGAGCCCTCTTGGTCATACGGTCACCGTAAAAAGAATACGCTGGTCGCCAGTTCTTTTGTATGTCCTCGAGCTTCTGCAATTTCTTGAGTGTGGGCTCATCCGAACGGTAATTGATGCTATGGGATGCGTACTCCAAGTCGAGGCACCCTCTGCAGTAAAAATTATCTCGATCGTCATAGAGTTTGGCGCAACGGCGTAGGCACTTGGGGCACTCAAACCACCACCGCGTGCCTCCAAAGTGGCACTTCGTTTCTACAAAGTTAATAGTGCTTTGGTGGTTATGCTCTCCGCGGTGGACTAGCTCAAGATAAAAATCATCCGCTTGAGGGTCGTACTTTCGATAGAACGAGTAGCCACCCGAGCGGCAGAGAATGTCTTCAAATGCAAAGTGTCGGCGTAGTACGTGCTGCGGTCGGAGCTCAAACACGCTGATTGCTCTCATGCTCTCGACGAGGGTCTTGGCTGCTTGTGGGTTGTGTGACTTGCCGACAGGAAGCATACAGAAATTATTAAGGATGTTTGCAATCATCCTTATCTCCATTTTATCATTCTGCCCTTACTTTGCTTACTACAACCTCTTTTTTGCAAACTGTCGTGCAATGCCGATTCCTGACGGGTCGGACATGTAAATGCAAGGTCCTTTTCCGCCTGTTTTGTTACTTTAATTATACTCTTTTTTGCAACGTTGTCCGGTATGTTGTGTGGACCGTGCGCACATTTGCTCACGTTTGCGACACGGCGCGAGAAGGGGTCGAAGCCGTTAACTACTCCGAACTTGCGTGAACAATCGCACACGTGGGCATTTAGGTGCTAATTAGCTGTGGATTTACTCTTCGTTTCTTCTTTGGCTGGTACAATTCCCGCTTTCTCAAGAACGGCCCCCCACCTCTCTTGGAGGTCTTTATATTTCTCGGCGTCTATCGAAACCATGTTTGAAATACGACCACTCACTTTTTGCCCGAGCTTCACAAGCCCGAGGTCTGGGGAGTACTGCCTCTTGTATTGCCTAAGTCCATTTTTTTCCGCGAGGAACACTATCTTCTCTACCTCCTTACGAATTTCTTTCTTTACGCTGGGCTTGTCGTTTACAACTACGCCCGTTACTACTTGCCGTTTGTCTCGATAAACTGGAAAGTTCTCGTCCTTGTGTGCAGTAAAGCCAGACTGTTTAAAAATCTTTTTTATGCTCGGCTTGAGCTTGCGCAGGGGGTAAGATCCCGACAAGGCCAAATCATCAACCCAGAATGATTGAGATACTTTTAACCCCTTAGTTAAGCCTGCGATGCGCCGCTGCACGGGCAGCAATACGAGTGCAGCAACCTTAGGGCTGGTTTTGTATCCTTGAGGGAGACAGCCGTCAGCTGTTACTAAACGGGTGATGAGCCGAGCAACATCGGGTTGGCAGCCTAATTGCACAAAGGTGTTGTAAACTTTCTTTGGCTTAACCGAGGGAAAGTAGTTTTTTATATCAAAACCGGCTATGTTCTTTTTGCCTACATGCCGCAATGCATTACTCCTGAGCGACCGGCCTTTTATTGCACCTTGAAACTCCAGTGGAAAATCAAAGCGGTCAAGAATCTCCTTGTTCAGCTTGTCGTGTATTGCCTCAAGGTCATGTTCCGCCTGATGGAAAGTTCTGCGCTTTCCCCGCGTCTCTGCAGACCACGAGTGAAAATGCTTTTTTGGGTCAGCTGCAACTTTCTCTAAAACATCAAGCGGAACGCCTATGCGCTTCGCTAGCTCTACCGGCCTATTTATCTTTATGTACGGTAGCTTGCGAGGTTCTTTGTTCATGCATGTAGGAAGTGCTTCTCTAAATCATCAATAAACTTAAGAATTTTCTCTCGCACTTCTTTCTCTTTTTTACTCTTACCCTCTGGCAGAAGAGCTCCTTTAGTCAGAATGATTAGGGGTATGCTGTATTTGTTAGAAAGTTTTTTTAAGAAAGCATTACCGGCATTTTTCCTCCCGTTCTCGACAAGAGAAATGTAGTTTGAGGTTACACCCAAATCTTTAGCCATATCTTCCTGAGACAGGCCGCGTTGGGCGCGTATTTTCTTTATCATTTCGTTGCTTGAGCTGGTCATTTTTACATCCATTAACTTGTAATGGGTTGATTGCGGTACTAGCTACGCGTGTATGCCTTTACTACGTCGACGATGGTAGAGAGGACCCTGCGGGCAAACGCCCTGCGGATCTCCCCCTTGAGTACACCGTCAAGAATGTCGGAGTAAATGGCCGTAACGGTAGCCAGTTTACTTGCAAGAACGCTGCAGTTCTTACAGGTGTGAGGTGGGGTCTTCTCGAGAACTCCAGCCAGTTGCCGGTGTACGGCAATCAGCTGTTGCTGCTGTTTAGTGTTCATTTGTTTAATTTCTTGAGTTAAGGGATGCGACGAAGCAACCAAAACACAATCGGTCGCCGCATATCGGAGATCTAATAACCGATACCAACTTCCAAGATGAACGCGCAAGCCGTCTTTCTCCCACTACACTTTTACATTCGACGGCCTGCGCGTTACAACTTGTACGCTAGTACCGTATGGACGAGTCAGAGTATCTGTAGTGTTGTAAGTGTTGCGGTGTCGGTGTTTCGTGTGTCGCTGAAAGCGAATGACGTTAACCGTTGAACCGTTAGCGAACAACTGGTGGTGATGCTGGATGCCCGGTAATACCGCCTTGCGGCGTTAGGATTTTACTCCTATTCAAAAAAGGAATTGCTTCCTGTTGTGGGGACGACTTCTCTTTATGAAGACCCGCTAGGGAGTCGAGTGCCAAAGTGCTATGAAGAACGAACCGCTCTTCACTTACTATTATTTCGCACTCTAACTTTTTGTCAAAGTTGTCCTTGGGGATAAGATTGGGTAATTATTAAATACTTGCAAGCACTCAATATGCGTGTTATAAATATGTCGGCTTGATTTTGCAGGATTGAATTGCCCGACGGGTGATTTTCTTGCGCAAACGGGGAGGGTTCCCTCATGGCCGAAGCTGCCGTAAAGCATCTACGACTCGCGCCGACTGTTGCGGAAAAGGATAAGGGAAAACCTTTCCTCACTGCACATATCGACCGTGCCATCGTCATGACGCAGTACGACCTGCGTGGTTTCTCGCATCCGCTGGGGATGCGGCTTCATCACAAGCATCCCAAGTACCTCGACGCTGCCATCGCCAACTTCATTTCGTTCGCGGCCGACGCTGGTCACGACGGTACGAAGACCGACCCCAAGTTCGTCGGCTACTTCGACAGCTCGTTCAAGGACTATCTGGCGATGTGCAAGCGACTTGCCGCGTGCTGCGACGGCTCCGAGAAGGAGGCGATCCAGCTCATCGTCGGCGAGTTCATCCGCCAACACAAGGACATGGGAGCCAAGATTGCTTCCGGCAAGATTGATGACAAGAACGGCTACCTGAAGCCCTTGGTGAAGACCAATCGCATGGGCAAAGCCGTCATCGCTCTCGCCACCGCTTTCGACGTCGAAGTGAAGACCGGGCGGGTTCGCAAGGAAAAAGCAGCGCCCAAGCGCTGAGCGAGTACAACTAGTCACTCACGGTGCGGTCTGAAAAGGCCGTGCCGTTTTATTTTGCTAAAATATCCTCAAGTGTTTGGATGTCCGAAGGAAAGAAAGCACTGTATTTACTGAGTTCTGAAAGCCAAGTAAACTGGTCATCCAAGAAACTTTGTTGAGGGCGTTAGATTTTGCTGGTGGTATACTTTGCATTAATGAAAATTCTCATAGTCGGCGGGGGCATCGCCGGGTGTGCATGTGCTGCTCTATTACGCAAATACAGGGTTGGAGAAGTTACGTTGGTTGAAAAGGCGCCGGAGTTTAGGAACATAGGATACTTAATTGCCTTATGGAATACCGGCAGAAAAGTTTTGAAAGAGCTTGGCGTTGATGAACGAGTTGTAAAAAATGGTTGCGAATTTGACTCGGACTTAGTGCTGGATAAAAGCGGTCGCCTGATAAAGGCAGTACCTCATGAGGATTTCAAACCGCTCGGATCGACAATTGTCATCAAACGTGCAGATTTACACGCGGGTCTATTCGGAATTCTGAAAGACATCGATATTCGATTCAATACTACCTGCAAAGATATTCAGCAAAAGGGAAATGGAGTGACTGTGGAATTTAGTGCCGACAAAGTTGAAACATTTGACCTTGTTATTGGTGCTGATGGCCTTCACTCTTCTGTGCGCGAACAAGTGTTTGGGCAAAACTTCCTGCAGTATTACGGCTGGAGAATATGGATGTGGTGGCTACCCGAAGAGTACAAACACCCCAATGGCGCTATTGGATATTATGGAAGCGGTAAGATATGTGCAGTTCTGCCCTTTTTTGAAACCTCGGTTGCCTATCTCGTTGCGCTCACTTCGCCTCAAGTGAAGAATTTTATTGACGAACGACCGAAACTAAAGGAACTATTTTCTGATTTCTGCAAAGACGCAAAAGATATCGTAACAACAGCTCCGTCGCGGGAGAATATGTACTACGACGATATTGCCTCCGTTAGGATGCCTCTGTGGCACAAGGGACGAGTCGTGCTCATAGGAGATGCCCAACATGCGGTCTCGCCTGTGACAGGCATGGGGGCTTCAATGGCCATGGAAGACGCTACCGTACTTGTTGAAGAGCTGCGTAAAAATAAGTCTGTTGATGTGGCTTTATCGTGTTTTGCAGTGAGACGAGAGAAACGAATTCAACGATTCCGAGAAATAGTCGACCAAATGGATGGGTGGACTATGGCAGATGGAATTTTTGGATATCTCCGCAACAAAATGCTTTCCTACGTGCCTGCATGGTACTTCGTAAATACGCTGCGTAAATTTGTAGAAGCCGAAATTTAATTCGCACACTAATTTCTAATCCCTAATGGTAGTGTATGCTCTTCCTCCAATGCCTTCCCAAACCGCAGCCAACCGCTTAGCTCCCAAACCAATTGGTTCCAATTCGCTCCCACTTGGGTCATTGAAGGAGATTTTCCTTTTTTGAATTCTTCGGAAAGCCGAGTCTGAAATGGGATGAAAAATATCCCTGACCAATTCCCCGTAGGCTCATGGATTCATAGCTGTGACCGTGAGCCGCTTTGCAGGGCCATTTTCGTGCTACCCAAAAAAGAAAACCCGCCATCATCCGAGACGATGGCGGGGAGCAGGAGGTCTGCTCAGTTCAAAGATGATACGGCTTCCGCTTTATTACAGCGGCTCGCCTTTGATGTGCGTGAGCAAGAGCTGGGCGCCGCGGCGGAGCTGAACGAGGTCCTTGTCCTCTTCGTCCAGCGGCAAGAGGTTGAACTGCATGTTCACCTCCCGCTCGATGTGGCCGAGCGGATTGGTGGCCATGTCCCGAAAGGGCTGGCCGGCGCGCCAGGCGAGGTTGGCGAGATTCTTGACGATAAGCCGCTCAACGCGACTCAGATCGTTGTCCACAAGCGCTTTGAGGGCGGCGAGGTAGCCCTCCTCGGTTGTCTTGCCGCCAACCACATCACCCAAGAATGCTGCCAGCACGTTTGCGGCGGTATCAGCGGCATAGATGCCGGCGAGGTTCATCGCGACCATCTCGGGCTTTTCGAGACCGAAGTCGTGGTGCCAGTCTGGCTTGCCACAACCTTCGGCATAGGCCCGGTCGAGCAGATTGGCGACAGCGGCCGATAGATTCTTGGAGCGAAACAGTGCGCTCACCTGGTCGAAAGCGTTCATTGATTGAGATCCTCCGGATTTCGGGACAATTCCCTATTTTAATTGTAGCATGTAATGCCAGCTGTGTCAAACTATTTCGAAAATGCCTTGTCGCCCCATCCAGGTACCGGACGAACTCCCAGTTGATCAGTATTTTATAAAAATCCCGCCGGTGTAAACCGGCGGGGAGGAGAGAATCGAGAACAAGGGTTGGAGCATGCTAGCGGAGCGCGTGCGCCGCGATATAGCGCTTGACGGCTTCGGTGTCAACGCTGAATTCGACAAAGTGCTCTTCCCTGTCGGCAAGCTCGGCGAATTGCTTCGGAATCTCGGGGTCTGTGCCAAGCGCCTCGCGGATGGTCGACGCGAATTTGGCGGGTGCGGCCGTCGCGAGGCAGATCAGCGGGACACCCAGCTGTCGATATGAGAGGCCAACCACGAGTCCGGCGGCGGTATGCGGATCCACCACGATACTGCATTGATCGCGCATGAGGCGGATCATACCGATGCGTTGCACATGATTGCTCGAACCGGCAACGATACCCGTTTCCAGGATCTTCTGGGCCAGGTACGGACCGGGCAGTGTAAAGGCGCCTTCCTCTCGTAGCCGCCGCCAAAGTGCGCCGACGACTTTGGGACGTTGGTCAAGCAGGTCATAGGCCAGTCGCTCAAAATTGGACGCCTGGTTAATGTCCATCGAAGGGCTTGAGGTCGGCATGGCAGGGCGGGGCCGGTATTCGCGCGTATTGAAGAAGATCGGCAGCACATCGTTCTCGTTGGAGGCGAGGATGAGCTTCTCGATCGGCAAGCCCATCTGGCGCGCAAGGTAGCCAGCATAGATATCGCCGAAATTACCCGTGGGCACAGCAAACATCACGCGCTGGACGTCGGATTGAGTCGCCTTGAAGAATGCCCAGAAATAATAGGCGATCTGCAGGACGATGCGGGCAAAATTGGTCGAGTTGACGCCGCCGATGTGATGGAGCTCCTTAAATGGAGCGTCTGCATTGATCTCTTTCATGATCGCCTGACAGTCGTCGAACGCGCCTGAGATCGCGAGCGCATAGACGTCTTCGCCCGCTACGGTAGACATTTGGCGCCGCTGGAAATCACTGGTGCCGTCCTTCGGAAAAAGTACGAACACTCGGATACCCTTTTTGCCACGGAGTCCCTCGATCGCGGCTGGCCCGGTGTCGCCCGAGGTCGCCACTACCACATTCATGCATTGCTTGCGTTCACCGAGTACATGCTCCATGAGCGGTCCGAGCATCTGCAAGGCGAGATCCTTGAAGGCGAGTGAGGGGCCGAGCGTGAGATTCAGCAGATAGGAATCCTGCTGGAACTGCATCAGCGGCGCGACGTCATCCGAGCCGAACACGGTCGAGCGATAAGTGGTTCGACACATCTCGCGCAGAAGCTTCTGGTTCATGTCGGTGGCGAAATACCATAGAATGAAGCATGCGAGATCCGCATACGAGAGCCCCCGCATGCTCTCAAGATTCTCCGGCCCGAAATGCGGCACTGCGGTGGGCACATAGAGACCGCCGTCGGGAGCGAGACCCTCGAGGAGAATGTCGGTAAACTGCCGACGCATTGCCTTCGGATCACGCGTAGATACGTAGTCCGTCATGTCCATCGCTTTACCTTTCATATTCCCGCACAGGGTGTGCGGGCTCACGACATAGTACGACCTGACCCACGATTGGCAACAAAACGCCATCGCCTGCCGACTGTTCATAAACCCCTATATCGATCTCCGCCCGGGCTATAATTGTCTTGTTGGGATTATTCGCTTTTATACACATCAACCTATGGCATTTTTTGCGGGAGTGGGCGTGAGTAAGAGTTCGCAAAATTCGGAAGGGGCAGGTAAGGAGGCGGCGCTCGCCGCACTCAAGGATGCAGGTATTGAGGAGGCGGATATCGCGATGGTGATCTCCTCTTCGGTGTTCGATCAACCCGCGATCTTGAAGGGGATGCGCGCCGCTTTAGGGGCAGCGCCGATCGTGGGATGCACGAGCGCTGGATCGATCACGGGCGACGGCGTACAAGAGCAGGCGGTGTCTGTCTTGGTGCTCAAGTCGGATCAGGCAAAATTCATTCCGGTCAAGATAACCGGCATCGGTGCCGGCATGAATGCAGCCGGTAAGAAATTCGCCGAAGCGCTCAAAGCGAGCGGCGAGGATGTGCGGATGGCGTTCATTTTTTCCGACGCGCTCGCCGGCAATGGCACGGATCTCGTACGCGGTATTCTCGAGGTAATGGGCTCGACCTTCCAGCTCGGAGGGGGTGCGGCGGGCGACGATCTCAATTTCAAGAAAACCTGGCAATTCTTCAACGACGAGGCGCTTACCGATGCCCTGGTGGGCTTCGGTATCGCCGGAGGCCTTCCGATAGAAGTCGGCGCTGATCACGGCTGGCAGCCGATCGGGAATGCGCGCATCGCGACCAAAGCCGAAGGGACCAAGCTCATTGAGCTCGATGGCAAGCCCGCATTCCAGATCTACCAGGATTACTTCGGTGCCCGTGCCACGGATTTCAAGAAGGCACTTTCCTTGGCCGCGGTTTCCTATCCACTCGGTATGAAGAGCCCCGGGAGCGGCGAGCAGATCATGATCCGAGCCCCACTCGCCGTTGGCGACGACGGTTCCATCGTGTGCGGCGCCGAGATCGTCCCGGGCGCACAGATCTATCTCATGATCGGTACCCTTTCAGGTGTCTTGTGGTCGGCAGAACAGACCGCCAAGTCGCTCATGGGAAGTACTTCAGGCGCGAGTCGGCGGGTCATATTCGTTTCGGACTGTGTTGCGCGCAAGATACTCCTCGGTGAACGCGGCCAGGAGGAGATCGCGCTTTTGAAATCGATCGGCGGACCCACTGCCGTCATCTTCGGCTTTTACTCCTACGGCCAGATAGCGCCCTTGAAGCCGCCCGCGCAGGACATTGGCACCTGCGATCCAGGATTCTACGAACAGTCCATTTCCCTCGCAGTGTTCGGCGCCTGAAGCGCATCTTTGGCGATGACATTTTCCTCACTCCTTGGACTCTCAGGGGCCGCCGCGCTCGGTGCAGCGGTGGTGGGTGGCCTCATGCTCCGCCAGATGGACATCTTGCAAAAGCGAGTGAAGGAAAAGGAGGATTCGATCGCGTCGACATCGAAGCTTCTCATAGAGAAGAACATCGAGCTCTTCGACCAGAACGTCAACCAGCAAAAATTACTCGCTTCCAAAGACGACTTCATTGCGATCGCCTCGCATCAGCTGCGCACCCCCGCGGCAGAAATCAAATGGGGGCTGGGAGCTCTGATCGACCAACTCCCGACCAAACAAGCTTCTGCCGAAGAACTGGGGACTATTCTAAAAAGCAGCAAGAAAATGGAGCGTCTCATCGAAGATCTCCTGCAATTCGTCACCGTCGAACAGGGTCGCACGCGCCTCGCCGTGACACCCTATGATCCGGATGCTGTCGTGAAAGCGGCCACAGAGCGCATCGCAAAAGATTTCTCAAAACGATCGATCAGGATCACAACCTCCCTTTCATTTGGCGGGACGATCGATTCGATCGACCAAAATGCTCTCGAAATGGCTGTAAGCAACATGGTGGAGAACGCCTATCTCTATACACCCGATCCCGGTGAGATCGTTGTGCGCACCAAGCGCACAGCGGCCGGACAGTTTGAATTCGAGGTCGAAGATAGCGGCATGGGCGTATCACCCGATATGCGCGAGAAACTGTTCGTCAAGTTCCGACGCGCAGCAGAGGCCCAGCAGCACAACACTGAGGGCTCTGGTCTTGGGCTCTACATCGTCAAGACCATCCTCGAGCGTGTGGGCGGCACGACGATGTTCAGACCACGCCCACAGAGCGGAAGTATCTTTGGCTTCAGCGTCCCTCCTAAGAGTGGCCCTGCCTCCCCTCCTGACACACCCTGAGCGCCGCATCCACGATCTCTCCCGGCATCACCGATATCTTCTTGATAACTTGCTTCACGCCCATTTTTTGCACCCATTCGATATCTTTTTCGACAGCAAAATTTGAAATGATGATCACGGGTATCTTCGCAAGAGTCGGGATACCCGCGATACGCGAGAGAATTTCAAGACCATCGATGTCGGGGAGCGAGATATCGAGGAGCATGACATCGAATGCGCCATCTCTCTCGAGCACGTGGAGCGCCTCCTTGCCAGTCCCGCAGTGAACGATCTCAGTACCACGGGTCGAGAACTGTTTGGTCAGCAGATCAGCGAAGACACGGTCGTCCTCTACCAAGAGCACGCGTATATGCTGATCGGCCATTGGGGTCATTCTTTCACACAAGCGCGAACCGTCAATGAAAGTCCGCGGACAACCGCATTAATTTCGCACGTAGATCGTGGGGCCGTAGGTCGTGTACGATGGATATGAGTAGCCGTACGATCCATAGTTGGTCGTAGGCGTATACCCGTACGAAGGCATGGAGCCGTACCCATAATAGTTGTAGCTATACGACGGTGTGATGACCGGTGTGTAGTATGACTGCGGAATCTGGTAGTAGGTCGTGGGGTTGTAGGTATTGTAATTACTGTAGTACTGCATGACCGAGTTCGGTTGTGGATAGTAGTATGAGGAATTGTATCCGCCATATCCTCCCCCATACCCACCATAGCTGGGCTGCATCTGTTGACCGCCATAGTACGACCACGCACTCGCAGAGAGCGGGGCCAACACACCGAACATAAGGACCAGCGTCGCAAGCGCGGAAGTAACTCTTTTGATCATATTGATAATGGTACGAACGCAAGATTAATTCGCGGTGAAGGTCGTCCCCGCTACGCTGCCGTCGGAATTGGTAATGAGCGTATCGATGTGGAAGTCGAACGCCTTGTCACCGTCGTCGGCGTACATGAGCACTTGGTAGTGCTCACCTGCGACAGTTGCTCGCAGGAGCGGGATCGATCCGTCGCTCATGGCACCTGTCGGGAACCATGCTGCCCCGAGAATGTAGCCATTCGAATCACGGACAGCAACCCACCCTGCTTGACTAAACGAAACCGATGTGACCGTGACGTTCATTCCCGCCGACTGATCGGATACCGAAACCATATCGCCTTGCGAAACCGCCGTGTTGCCGGAAGGCATGCTCGTCGAGACCGCGGAGGTCAAACTGGTATCTACCGAAGAACTCTGCTCACCGGAAACATCCGCTGATCCATCGTCCGCCGTCATCTCGGTGGAAGTCGACATAGAATTCGTGCCCCACATATCCGCCCCCTTTCCATACACGAAATACCAGGCACCACCCACTAATAAAAGGACAAGGGCCCCAATAATGACCTGATAGTTTCTTTCACTCATAATTATGTTATGTCGTTTGCACGCGACTTAATGAATATGCCCTGAGTGTAGAAGATACATTTCCACAGTCAATGCATTTACAAAGCCAATTTTTTGTGTTAAAAATGCTCTAGAGAAATCCTTGCTCGGGGAGGCGTCTATGGGCATAAAAATGCATCGTCATCTGCGGCGTCTCGGCGTCATGTTGACTCCATGGGCTTGGCTTTCACATATTGCCCTTGGATGTTGTCTGCAAATTGCCGTGGCCGCTTTCATCTATGTTGGTGGCATCGCGGCCCGCCATATGGAACTGGAAGCGGCGTTCGTCGGAGAAGCGCTTTGGTACGGGGCTACCGCGTCGATCTTCTTTTGGTATGGCCGAAAGAAGTTCGAGCATGAACGGTGGCTTGCATGCAAAGCCGCAGCCGCCTGCGAAGCCAACATCGAGACGGTGGGACCCTACTGGTACCTCGGTTGGTTGCCCACCTCATGGCTTCTGACCCGGCAACTTGAACTGTACGCTCCATCGGCTGCGAACGTAGTGCTCGCGTGGCTGTGCCCATCTTTTTTGGTATAGAAAACTCAACGTGTGCGGCACCCTTCGATAGGGGTGCCGCACAAAACATTTATATACTTTTTTAACTGATCCGATACCCTGCCTCGCCGTGCACTGCTGTGTCGAGCCCTTCGACCTCTTCCTTGGCGCTGACGCGCAGGGGGAAGCCCACGATGCCGAGTACTTTCAAGATGATCCAGGTAGCGAAGAATGAATACAAGCCCACTGCCGCCACCGCGATCACCTGAATGAGAAGTTGATGCGGATTACCGAAGAGCAGTCCGTTGTTGCCGGCTGCGTTGATCGCTTTTTCCGCGAATACTCCCGTGAGGATGGCGCCGGTCAAGCCGCCGATGCCGTGGCCTGCCCACACATCCAAGCTGTCATCTATTTTGATCGCTTTGCCGCGGATGAAGACCGCGAGGTACGTGACCGCACCACCCAAGATACCGATCGCTATCGCGGCGACCGGGCCCACGTAGCCCGAGGCTGGCGTGATCGCCACTAGGCCGCAGACCGCGCCGATCGCGGCGGCCATCGCCGAAGGCTTCCGATTTTCTGCCCATGAGAGTGCGACCCAGGTGAGTGCGGCGGCTGCTGCCGCGGTGTTGGTCACTACAAATGCGCTTGCAGCAAGCGCACCGGAAGCGAGCGCAGAGCCTGCATTGAATCCAAACCAGCCAAACCACAGGAGCGCTGCACCAAGAATGACGAACGGTACGTTGTTGGCCGTGGCACCGGGGTGGCGCGCTTCAAGCCGCTTACCCACCAAGAGCGCCGCGGCGAGCGCCGAAAATCCGGCTGTCATGTGTACCACTGTGCCGCCCGCGAAATCGAGCGCACCCATGGCGTGGAGCCAACCCGAGGGCGACCACACCCAGTGCGCGACGGGGTCATAAATGAGCGTGGCCCACAGGAGCGTAAAGATGACGAGGGTCTTGAATTTGATACGCTCGACGAACGCACCGATGATGAGTGCGGGCGTGATGATGGCAAACATTGCCTGGAACATCATAAAGACGAGTGCGGGAATCGTGGCCGCGTAATTCGGGTCGGGCGCAAAGCCCACGCCGCGCAGGCCAAAGTTGGCGAGATTTCCGATCAGTCCGCCTCCGGCATCCGGGCCAAATGCGAGCGAGTACCCCACCACGACCCACTGCACCGAGACGAGGGCGAGGATGATCATCGATTGCTTGATGACCGAGACCACGTTTTTCGACGAGACCATGCCGCCGTAGAAAAACCCCACGGCGGGCGTCATGATCATGACGAGCGCGGTCGAAGCGAGCATCCATGCCGTATCGCCACTATTTATCGCAGTCCCCGCGTCCCCCGCCGAGGCTCCTGCAAAATACGTGGCGACCCAGCCCACGAGTGCGCCAAGGCCAAGCCACAGTGCCAGGTGCCGCAAGAACCGCCCTCTCGCCGCGTTTAGAAGTTGTTCCATAGATATTGATTGGTTACTTCGTGGTGATACACCACCTCCGATTTTTTAATGGTTGTCCCGAGGGCTTTGGGCGATCGATCCGCCGCCGCCTGCTTATAGCTGATAAATTTGTCCTTGCTCTCCTCTCCGAGAATTTTCGTCATGAATTTGCTCGCCTTACACAAGGCGATGGCGTCGTTGATGTTGTCGGGCAGGAAGCGCACGCGATCGCGCTTGCTTTCATCTTTGGTCAGTTTGTCGCCTTCAAGCCCCGTGCGAATGATGGTGTAGAGCGTCAGGTACGGGTTGGCATCGGGCGCTACCGAACGCACTTCGATGCGCGCGGTCTTTTCGTTGCCCACGGGAATGCGGATCATGGATCCTCGGTCTATCGGGCTTACCTTGATCTGATTGGGCGCCTCGAAATGCGGGTCGAGTCTGCGGTAGCTGTTGACCGAAGAGTTGATGATGAGGCAAATCTCGGGGGCGTGGTTCAGCAGCTTCCAGATGAAATCCCATGCAGACTTCGAGAGGCCGTCTTGCCCCTTGGGGTGATGAAAAATGTTCTTCCCGCTTTTTCCCAGCGAGAAGTTGGTGTGCATACCCGAGCCGTTGATGCCCATGAAAGGCTTGGGCAAGAACGTCGCCGTGAGTCCCATGTTGCGCGCGACCTGGCGGCAGGTGAGCTTGTAGAGCTGGACATTGTCGGTCGCACGCACGACCTCCGCGTACGAGAAATTCATCTCGAATTGCGACGGCGCGACTTCGGGATGGTCCTTCTCATTTTTAAAACCCATCGCCCGTTGCGCCTCCGCGCTGCGGTCGATGAATACGCGCAGCTTATCCATCGGGAGCGAATGGAAGTAACCACCGCTGGAAATAAGCTTGAATCCAACTGCCGGATCGTACATCTGCTCGGCGTTCTCGCCATCAATGACAAACCCCTCGATCTCTCCGGCGGAGTAGGCCGTAATGCCCTCCTTTTTCTTGAGCTCCGCCGTATAAGCCTTGAGCCGACCGCGGAAATCAGAGATGTACGGGGTACGATCGCGATTCATCACCGAGGCGAAGAAGATCACTTTGCCCGGGCCAAACACATCGGCCGGCATAAAGCGGATAGAGCTCCAATCCACTTCGAGTCGCAGGTCGCTTTCATGCTGCGGCGTGAAGCCGCGGATCGATGAGCCATCGAAGGTGAGATTGGAAAGCGAGTCGAGCAAAAATTTCTTATCATAATCGAGCATGTGCAATCGGCCCTCGATGTCGGTGAAGCACAAGGTGACCGCCTTGACCCGTTTTTCTTTCTTGAGCCACTCCGTGTACTTCTTCTCTAACTGCGCTGATGTCATTTTTTCAGCATCAGCCTTCGCTTTCAAATTCATCTCCTCAAGTTTGTCGTACGGTATCTCAAGAAAATCTTTCAGATTAGTATTTTGCATGCGCACGCAATGATAGTTTTTCTATTAATTAAGCTAACTATACTCATATTTATACTAAAAAATCCTGAAACTGGGGATAACAAGTGGATACCAACCCGAAAATACCGCAATACAGCCCATTAGCCTTCGGCGCGCAAGGTGTTCCAGATGTCAGCGACTTCCACCGCGCCTTCGCGCAGGATAACCGGCTCCTCGCCGGAAAGATCTACGACGGTGGAAGCCATACAAGCGAGGATCTCGCCTGCGTCAACTACGAGGTCAATGCTCCGCGCGACGGCGCCAAGCTGTGCGAGTATGCCGTCGATAGAAAATGCATGCGACTTCCCTGCGTTGTTGGCCGACGTGGTGGTGAACGGTCGACCGAAGTGTGCGGCGAGGGAGAGACAGAACTCGTTGTCGGGGATACGGATACCGACGGTATCTCGGTAGCGGCCGATACCATGCCCAAATTCCTGTCTTTTTCTCAATACGAGCGTGAGAGGCCCGGGGAAAAATTCTTTCGCAAGAAGTCGGGCATCATCGGAAATGTCTGCATACTCCCCTGCCATCGCCATATCAGCAACGATGCAGTGGATCGGCTTTTTCTCATCACGACCCTTTATGGCCACCACCTTGTCCACTCCCTCATCTGAGAACGCATCGGCGCCCAACCCATAGAGGGTGTCGGTCGGGTAGAGAATGACACCGCCGTGCGAGAGCACTTCGGTGGCTTTCTCCACCGCCTGCCCAAGCGCGCCCTTGCTGATACGTACCCGTTCACTCATACCTCTCATTATGCTATATTTTTCGGACGCGCGGTTAGCTCAGTGGTAGAGCATTGTCTTGACGTGACAAGGGTCGAAGGTCCGATTCCTTCACCGCGCATCAAACAAAAAGCCCGGCAAGCCCCGGGCTTTTTGTTATGAGCCTTGGTCTATCGACCCTGTAGAGCCTTCAGTACAGATTGAATTGCCTGAAGCGCGCTTGCGATCTGAGAAAGCGTGGACGCTCCAGTGCTCGCAAACGTGGAACATGCCGATGTGCCCCCGCATTTGGTGAATACATAGCCGGGTCGCACTGCATCGTAATAGGGGTCCGATGCAGGGACGATATTTTCCGAGCACGCGGTCATTTTGTAGGAGCTTCCATCGGCCGATATGTACCAGTATGCGCGGGCCGTGCTTGAGTTGTCTCCGACACTGCCGTTGCACTGCCCGGGGCCACTGTCGACAGGAACGGGCACGTCGAGTTTGCTGAACGCATTGCCCGACTGGAGGGATGAAGACCAGTTGCTGACCGGATACAGCCCTCCGGAGGCCTTGTAGGCTTCGAGCGCCGAAGCTCTCGTGTTGAGAGTTTCGACACGCGCCTCGTCGGGCTCGACAGGGACGGTGATGTTGGCACTGCGCGCCTGGGTTTCGGGACGGCCCTGCATCCATACGAGCGCATAGTAGGTGCCGTGCTCCACATACGGATAGCATCCACTTCCACTCAATTGTCCCCCGGGCCGACAAAATCCCTTGCTCGGGTCCCACGTGTAGGTACCCTGCTCCGCAACGGCGGAGATGTCGTCGCTCGAAATATCGTCGGTGGGCATGCCGGATGTGCCCGATGGCCCGCCGACCCGCTTGAACTGTATGGTGACCATCTCGCCGCTCTTGGACAAGCTCTTGGCATCCCAGGTGAGGGTGATTGCCCCGCGCGAAGAGAGCGTTTGAGGCGCTGTCGGGGACGTGATCGTGACGGATGTAGGAGTTGGTGTTGGTGGAGTGCCGCTTCCCGTGCGCGTCTGAGAGATGCCGCTCGGCGACAAGCCGGGTATGCCATACCCATTGGTCCAATCAGTATCGCTGAATTGCGAGAAATTGAAGGTGTCGTTGGGGGACCAGACGAAATTGATATCTTTTTCGCGTAAGACGATGCCCGACTGGAGCTGTACGCCTGCGACACTGTCTCCATAGAGTGTAGTAGTGACCGTATTTGCATCGACAATGCCCACGCCCTTGCCGGCGTCACCACGCAACTCAAGATAATAACTTTGACCCCGGGGGATGAGGAGAGGAGCATTTGGTCCGATCACGGCTGTCACGGCAGTGCCTTCTATTTTGGCCGAACCGATGAGCCCGCCAGCACCTTGTCCGGAGACTGGCATTGAGTAGGAGGAATCGGTGAACGCGTACAGATATACGTACGCGTCTGGGGTAATATTTCCCTGGCTGTTGACGCCGAAGGTAAACTTCCCGATGCCGATGTCCCCAGCCGGATCTGCTTTGACCGAGAAACGAATGAGACGGCTGTCGGAGAGGCCGGTGCTCGGGAGCGATCCAAGTGCCACTGTGGGATAGGACCTGAAGATGCGAACACCGTTGAAAGCGGTAAGACCAGCGGAATTGCCACCGCGGATCGTTGTAGCCGATGAAGCTCCGTTACCCTCAACGTTTGCAACATCGATCTTGATCAAATCGCCTGGGGTAGCTGGTTGTGACGCACCGATGTTGGCGAGGTCAGCTTTTATAATGAGCTTGGTGTCGACATCTCTTGGCAAGCTTACGGGAGAAGTAAGTGTTGATGTCGCAGTCATCGCATTACCGACGAAGATCGCGGTGCCGACCTTGGTGACACCATCACCGAGGTACATAGACACGATACCAAGGTCTTGCGCACCGGGGGCAGCACTGTACGTTCCTTTGATCAACGTCAACCCGACTTTCTTAAGATTCACCCCCTCGCCAGATGGGCGCAACTTGACGACGCCCATGACGACACCAGAGGAGCCACCCGCTGCAATCGCGTAGCTGGGGGATGACGCGTCGGTGCCGACAATGAGCGCGCCACCGCCCGACACGGTCATGGTCGAGCCGGGATTATTGATCACGGTAGGGGTAATCCCATATCCGTAGGTACGTCCCGTGCCTGCGATAGACGAGCCACTCTGGAGACCCCAACTGAACGTGGCTCCGCTGGCAGCGCTTGAAATGTTGCATTTAATACTAATCGTCGTTACCCGTCCTTTCAAGACCAAGAAGCGTGGGTTGTCGAAGGTGAACTTAAATAGCTGTGATGCGGAAGCCGTTGGAACATATACCGGATTGACCGTATTGAGGCCGCTATTGAGTCGTGTTGAGCCACTGTATGCGGCACAGTTACTGAGGGCATTTGGAACATTTGTCGTATAGAGGAGCAGGACTCCTGGGAACGTCATGTCTTCATTGGATCGGGACGCATCGAAGAGAATGTTCGCTACCGTGACATTCTGGCTGCCCGCTGCGAAGCTTTGGGCACCTGGGGTGGAGGACACTGTTATTGTGACGCTGCCCGTTGAGCTCATAAAGCCGAACGGCGCATCGGACCTGTCGTCGACGTAGCCCGAGCCGTCGGCTTTTTGGCCGGTGATGTAGATCTTGAAGACGTTGCCTGCGGTCGCAAGGTCATCTCTCGTGTACGGATTCCAATTGACGCCATACGTATCCGATCCAACATTGAGAAACGCTGCACTACCTGGCTGTGTTACTACATCTTTGGCGATCCATTCTGCCCACATATCATTTTTATAGAGCGCAACAGATGCACTTTTGACTCCGGTCGACTTCCACTGCACCACGGTGCTACCGGTGCCATCTGCCTTGAATTGTTCGCCGCCATTTGGACTTACGACTCGAATTGAAGAGACCCCTCCCTCGATATTTACCTGCACACTGTCGCCTCGCATACTTCCATCGAGTTTGGTGCAGGTAACGGAGATGGCGGTCGAGGAACCGGGATTCGGAGCATGGGCATAGCCGCTGAAAGCCGAGCCAATCGGATATTTACTGCCAAATTCGACGCCGGGGCCGCCGTTGATGCTCTCGCGAACGCCGTTGAGCATGCAGCTACTGAATGTGGCGCCGATGTTGAAGATGACAGTGACGGGCTGATTGTCGCTCAATGTGATCGGCCCATCCGAGCCGTTGACCTTGATATCGACGCCGCGCGGCAAGAGTGTGAAGGGTGCGTCACTTCTGTCGGTGGCACCAGTTAGGCGTTTGCTCGCACGGATGTAGTACTGCCCCGGCTCGGCCCAGTTGTCATATCCACCGATGTTGAAATACGTGTGCAAGGAGGCCTTGCCTGTATCCATGACTTGCCCGGCGGTCGATCCGTCGACACGTTCGAGAAATACGTTGACATCCTTCGCAGGATTCACGTCGGGATTGTATCCGTATGGACTCCATGTGATCGTATTGAGCTGTCCTATCTCCCACTGCTCGCCGCCGTTGGGGGCAGTTACGGTGATGGGGTCGGAAGGTTTCGTACCTCCACACACCCGCGCAATAGCCGCCCGTGTCTGACGGCCGACAAAACCCACGGGCTCAATGCCGTTTTCTCGCTGGAATTGGGTCACATACTTGACTGTCTGGACGCCAAAGTAGCCACTGGTGAAATTGTTGCCGAGTCCGTAGTAGCTTGCGAGCCAATCCTGCAGTTCGCTCACCTGACCGCCGGTGTTTGCATCACGCATGCCCTTAGTGAGCGTCATTGTGAGATTGGGGCAGGCGCTGGATGTGCCACCGGTGCCACCGCTCGATTCGTCGTCGAAGCCAATCGGGGGCTGGGGTGATGTGCTCTGTGCCTGTAAACCCGCAATACGCTGTAGAAGCGCCTGTACTTGGGCCTGTATATCGGAGATCTGATCGGCGGAAGCTACGAGCGGCGAGGCGAGAAGGATAAGACCGACACCGGCAAAAGTGATTTTTTTGATCATGAGGTGATCTCTAGGTGTGTAATGCACCGATTATCGCATTAAAGCTCTGGATCGATAGCTGTTCCCGGATGAAGTGGGGATAGAGAGAAAGCCCAATCCTGCAAGAATCCGCCGACCTGGTGCCATAGGGGAGCAACGTTTCAGTATTTCTTGTATATCTGGTCGTGGTGGTCGAAATCAATAAGATGTACCTCACACTCCCTGATCTCATATAACAGCACAAATGATCCTTCGATATGGATGCGCCGGTAGTTCCGCAAAGAATGCCGCAATGGTTTACCTGACTCCGGGTACTGCAGAATTCTCGCGACTGCCTTATCGATCTCAAGGACCAGGGGCGGGTCCTTTCTACGCAACTTCTTCAAGACCCTTTTGTATTGATCCGCGACTACCAAAGCGTATTTGGCACCGTCGACCATAAGCTACAAACTATCTATAAATTTTCGATATTCTTTCATTGAAGATAATTTCGTGCCTTTTCCTTGATCTAAAAGTCGCGATTGGCGCTCCCACAGTCGCAGCTTTTCCGGCCTGACCTCTTCGACGAGATCGATAGATAGTTCACCTTCCGCGAAGGCCTTGGTTGCCATCTTTAAGACGGAGGCGAACGGCACGCCTTCGCGCTTCGCGCGCTTCATCGCCTGCGTTTTTATTTTTGAATCTATCTTGAATACGATTTGCGTGTTCATGGATATATCTTATATATAGCTTAAATATATGTCAAGAGAAATGCTAATCCTGCAGAAAACCGCCCGCTTGGTGGCGCCAGAGCTCGCTGTATACGCCGCCTGCGGCGACAAGTTCCTCATGGGTTCCCTCCTCTACTATCTTGCCGCCATCAAGAACAATGATGCGGTCCATGCCGCGCAAGGTGGAAAGCCGGTGCGCTATCGCGATGACCGTTTTTCCTTTCATTAATTCGGATAAGGCTTTTTGAATTTCAACTTCGCTCTCGCTGTCGAGCGATGAGGTCGCTTCGTCTAATAGTAGTATCGGTGCGTTCTTGAGGATGGCGCGCGCGATCGCTACCCGCTGACGCTCGCCGCCGGAGAGCTTGACTCCGCGCTCGCCCACGAGCGACTGGTAGCCGTCTTTGCCCCCGGAGGTAGCTCGGCCTTTAGCGCAGAGACGTGTAATAAAATCATGTGCCTGCGCGAGACCGGCGGCACGCTCGATATCTTCTTGGGAAGCTGCAGGGTTGCCGTAGGCAATATTCTCGCTGATGGTCCGATGAAAAAGGAGCGGCTCCTGCGGGACGACCGCGATCGATTCACGCAAACTTTCCTGCGTCACGTTCGCGATGTCTTGGCCATCTATCTTGATAGTTCCCTCCTGCAGATCATGGTGATGGAGCAGAAGTCGCATCAAAGTGGATTTCCCCGCCCCCGAGCGGCCGACGATACCCACACGCTCTCTGGCAGGAATATGGAGAGTGAGATCCTCGAATACACGGTGTCCGCCGTATGAGAACGAGACCGCGCGAAGATCGATCTCGCCTGCAGATACCTGCAGCTCCGGCGCATGCGGGACATCTGGTATCTCGTGCGGCTCTATGATCTCCTCTAAGCTCTCGCGCACCTCTCCCCACGTTTCGGCAAATTTGTTGAAATTGGAACCAAGCGCCTGCAGAAGACCTTCGATGCGGAATATGACGGTCACGATGAGCAAGATATCGCCGAGCGATACGAGACCCCTGTGGGCCAGCGAGACTGTGGTGAAGACCATCGCCATGCCAAAGACGACAAGCAAAACGCTGTTGATGACCCGGGTCCACTCGCCAAAATACCAGCTCCTGAGATGCGCGAAGCGGCGCCGCTCGGTCATGCTCCGCAAACGTTCGATCTCGTACTCGCGACGCGCGTATTCTTGCATTGCCGACACATTCGTAAGCAGGTCCACCGTCGCACCATTGATGAGCGTCTCGACGTCGTGCGCTTCGACCGCCAGTGGAACGCGCCTGAGGCCCATGTAGGCGTTGATCGTAAGAATGAGCACGACCCACACGAGGAAGATCCACGCCACGAGGTGGCTCACCATGAACGCAATAATGAAGCTCGCGATCACGTTGACACCAAGCTCGAGAAATTCCCAGAGGAAGATGTCGACGACTTCGCGCATGCCGCTGGCGGCGTGCCGGATCTTGTTCATGATCGAGCCCGCAAAACGCTCTGAGAAATACGCACGGCTGTGCAAGGTTACGTATGAAATGAGCCCATAGCGGGCGGTGGCGGATGCACCCGTGGCCCAGCGGGCCGCGGCAAATCCGCCCGCACGCCAGAATATTTTTGCAAATGCCAGAAGCGCGATTGACACACCGCACCACAAGAAGAGCGGCTCGAACGGCCCGCCGACACGTATCGCGATTGCCGCGTTGGCGATGAGCTTGAACACGTACGCGACGCTTGCGGAGACCGCCGCCGCAGAAGCGGCGAGCACGATAGCGAGTAAAGCGGCCTTCCAATGCGGGCGCGAGGCGAAAAGGAAAAAACGCCAAGGACTGGTGCCTACCGGTATATCGCTACGCCACATCTTTTCATTCGTTTTCATAGAGGAGAGATTGGTACCTTAATTCTAGCGCAAAGAGACACTTCACGCTATTCTGCGCCTTAATATATGAATATTTTGGGCATCGAAACGAGTTGTGATGAAACAGCAGTTTGCCTCATCGAGGCAGAGGGGGAGTTTGGCCCCTCATTCAAATTCCGTGTACTCGGCAACGCACTCCACTCGCAAATAGCCACCCACGCGCCCTACGGCGGCGTCTATCCCAATTTAGCGAAACGAGAACACGCGAAGAACCTCGTCCCGCTTTTAGAGCAGGTCTTGGAGCAAGCTTCTTACGCGCGAAACCCGACAAACCCGACATCCGATGTTGGACATCCGATGTCTCTCATTCAAACGATGCTGGAGCGGGAGCCAGAACTGCTCAAGGCATTGGAGGAATTTCTGCCAACCCATGGCCGGCCCGATATTGACGCGATCGCGGTCACGCACGGGCCGGGGCTTGAGCCCGCGCTGTGGGTCGGCATCAATTTCGCCCGCGCCCTGAGCGCTGTGTGGGATATTCCTATCGTGCCGGTAAATCATCTCGAAGGTCACATCACCATGGCCGCAGTGTCTCATCCCAATACTTCGTTATATAACGAAGTATTGGGATTGGAGGCATTTGAATTCCCCGCTCTCGCACTCCTTATTTCTGGCGGGCATACGCAGATAGACCTGATGCTCGAATGGGGCTCGTTCAAAACGATCGGGGAGACGCGCGATGACGCGGTCGGCGAAGCGTTTGATAAGGTCGCGCGGATGCTCGGCATCCCCTATCCGGGTGGCGCAGCCCTTTCCACATTGGCCGCCAAAGCGCGGCAACGCAACGAGGCGACGCCTCGAGGCGACGCCTCGTTGCGTTTGCCGCGGCCGATGATACATGACGATTCGTATGATTTTTCTTTTTCGGGATTGAAAACCGCCGTCTTGCGGCTCATTGATAAGCACGAGCTTTCTGAAGATGAGAAAATGAAAATCGCGCTCGAATTTGAAAATGCCGCGACCGATGTGCTGGTGGCCAAGACCGTACGCGCCGCAGAGGAGTATGGTGCCAAGACGGTGGTCGTGGGCGGCGGGGTATCTGCCAACTCCTATATAAAGGAGCTTCTCTCTTCAGCGCTGCAAGCTACCGGCTGCAAGCTGCTCGCTCCCCCGCCAGCGCTTGCGACCGACAACGCGCTGATGATAGCGCTCGCAGGCTATTTCCGCGCGCTCAAAAATGAATTTATTGATCCCGATTCGCTTCGCGCCGACGGCAATTTGCGGCTCGGCCAAAAAATCTAATCGTGCTAATCTATAGAAATGGAGGCCTCAAAAGTGCCGGATATTTTTTTGAAACCATACAATCCGGCCGAGTACGAGGCCGCGATGTATGAGCGCTGGGAAAAAAGCGGCTATTTTAATCCCGACAACCTGCCTCGCGTGCCGCAAGGCAAGGCGGGTCTAGAAGGTGAACGCACGGAGCCCTTTTCAATAATAATGCCGCCGCCGAATGCCAATGGCTCGCTCCACGCTGGCCACGCGCTGTTCGTCACGCTCGAAGACATCATGATCCGTTTCGAGCGGATGCGTGGGAAGCGCGCGCTCTGGGTGCCGGGTGCCGACCACGCAGGTTTCGAGACGCAGGTTGTGTACGAAAAGAAATTGGAAAAAGAAGGCCGCTCACGTTTCGAGATGAAGCCGGAAGACCTCTACCAAGAAATCCTGGCCTTCACGCTCGAAAATAAATCTCACATGGAAGGCCAGTTGCGAGCGCTCGGCACGAGTTGCGACTGGAGCCGCGAACTTTTCACGCTCGACGAGCGTGTTATCAAAACGGTATACGGCACGTTCCAAAAATTGGAAGATGACGGTCTCCTCTACCGCGGCAAACGCATCGTCAACTGGTGCCCCAAGCATCAGACCTCGCTCTCGAATCTCGAAACCGAGCGCATTGCACGCACCGACAATTTCTACTACCTCCAGTACGGGCCATTCGTCATCGCCACGGCGCGTCCGGAGACAAAATTCGGGGACAAGTACGTGGTCATGCATCCGCAGGATGCGCGATATGCAGACTACAAAGGCGGGCAGCAATTTGAGCTCGAATGGATCAACGGCCCCATCATGGCGACCGTGGTCAAAGATGAAGCCATCGATATGGAGCTCGGAAGCGGCGTCATGACCATCACGCCGTGGCACGACCAGGCCGACTTCGACATAGCGCAGCGGCACAAGCTCCCCTTCGAGCAGGTCATCGATTGGCGCGGCAAGCTGCTTCCCCTCGCCGGCGAATTCGCGGGCATGAACATCAAGGACGCGCGCACCAACATAGTGGAGAAACTCCAGAGCAAAGGCCTCGTGGTGAAAATAGATGAGAAATACACGCACGAAGTTCCGGTCTGCTACAAGTGCAATCGCGAAATAGAGCCGCAGGTAAAGGCGCAGTGGTTCATCAAAATGCCACCTCTGGCCAAAAAGGCGCTCGCGGCGGTGGAAGATGGTCGCGTGAATATTCTCACCGAGCAACACCGAAAAATAATGACGCATTGGCTCACCAATATTCAAGATTGGAACATTTCGCGCCAAATAATCTGGGGCATACCTATCCCGGCCAAACTTTGCGATGTATGCGACGACGGGTTCGTCGATATCGACAAAAATCTTGCGCAGTGTCCTTCGTGCGGGGGACCTTTGGTACGAGACCCCGACACCTTTGACACGTGGTTCTCATCGGGCCAGTGGCCCTTCATCACACTTGGCTATCCCGACGGCAAAGATTTTAAAACGTTCTACCCCAGCTCGGTCATGGAAACCGGGGCCGACATTCTCTTTTTCTGGGTCGCGCGCATGCTCATGCTTGGCCTCTATCGCACCGGCGAGGTACCCTTCAAGAATGTCTACCTCCACGGCCTCGTGCGCGATGCGAGGGGCGCGAAGATGAGCAAATCGAAAGGCAACGTCATTTCTCCGCTCGAGGTATCGAAAGAATTCGGCACCGATGCGCTTCGCATGGGGCTTATCGTCGGCAACACGCCCGGCACGGATCTCAATCTCGACCCACGCAAAATAGGCGCCTACAAAAAATTCGCGAATAAATTGTGGAATATCGCACGGTTCGTGCTTGAACAAGAACCGTCCGAAAGGGCCCAGATCACAGAAGTCGACCAAAAACTGCTCGACGAAACCAGCGCCATAGCAGCCGACGTCACCGCAGATCTAGAGGCGTTCCGCTTCCACCTCGCGGCAGAAAAGCTCTACCACTACATCTGGCACCGCTTTGCGGACGAAATTATCGAAGATTCAAAAGCGATCCTTAAGGGAGCCGACGCGGAAGCCGCCACCTCTCGGCGTCATACTCTATACACGATACTCGATACCTCCCTGCGCCTTTTGCACCCATTTATGCCATTCGTCACCGAAACAATATGGCGAGAGCTTCCGCAGAAAGACAGCGAACTGTTGATGGTCGCCAAGTGGCCACTGCTCCGCTAACTACTTCGCCCCTCCTTCGCCGAGGCTACGGACGGGCAAGCAAGGCTTCGTAGTTCAAGAAAGCTACGCAGTGCAAGCCCAATAATCGGGATATAATCCTGGGGTGAACGAAGCAATGCCCTTATTCATCGCATTTGGCGGCGGGATATTCCCCGCCCTTTTGTGGCTGTGGTTCTGGTTGCGCGAAGACAGCAAGCATCCGGAGCCGCGGCGGCTCATCGCGCTGGCCTTCTTGGCCGGCATGGTAGCGGTGGCGCTCGTCATTCCCATTGAGCAATGGGTGGCCGGATATTTGCCCACCGAGACGGCTACATTCCTCGCGTGGTCTGCCATCGAAGAGATGACAAAATTCCTGCTCGCGTGGATAACGGTGCTGCGCCGGAGCGACAACGACGAGCCGATAGATTCGGTGATCTATATGGTCGTGGTGGCGCTCGGCTTCGCGGCCGCCGAGAACACGCTTTTCCTCCTCTCCCCGCTCTCCGGCGACTCTCTAAGCCAGACCATTATCACCGGCGATTACCGCTTCGTCGGCGCGACGCTTTTGCACGTGCTCGCCTCGGCCGTTATCGGCGCTTCACTCGCATTTTCTTTCTACAGATCCCGCTGGGTCCGTGCTCGCTACCTGCTTTTCGGAGTTATCCTCTCCATTGCTTTGCATGGCTTGTTCAACTTCCTTATAATGAACACCGCCGCAGACGAAATGGTGCGCACATTTTCGTTCGTGTGGATCGGACTCGTAGCACTGCTCGCAATACTCGAGTTCATCAAACGCATGCCTCGGCGTACATCATAAATTCCCATGCTCAAAAAAAGATCATTCTTCTCTCGCCTTGCCGGCAACGACGACGACTTCTCGGATGACACGCCGTTCACTTCTGTGGGCACCCCGGTGTTGCTCGAGGGCAAGGGTGGCGAGCGCCACGCGCACATTTCGACCAAAGGCGAATCGTGGAAAGACGAGGCGGAGGACGTGGGCGGAGAGTTGGCAGTGGATGTGTACCAGACCACCGAAGCGATCGTCATCAAAGCGTTTATCGCCGGTGTCCAACCGAATTCGGTGGATATTTCGCTCACGCGTGAGACTCTGACCGTCTCGGGCACCCGCTCGGATGAGAAAGAGGTGGAGGAAGACGGCTACTTCCAGCGCGAACTCTACTGGGGCTCATTCTCCCGCACCATCCTCTTGCCCGAAGAGGTCGATGTGGATCTCGCCGAGGCGTCCGAAAAGCACGGCATCCTCATGATCCGCCTACCCAAGATCAACAAAGCTCGTCAGACCAAACTCAAGGTCCGGACCCGTTAGAGTCCAAGTCGGTAGATGTCGAATGAGTTCTCACCCTCGAACATGTCGGAGGGGTTGGGGAGGAACACCTTGCGCTTCTGCATATCGGCTGTCGCATCATTGATGAGTCGGTGGAAGAGGGCGAAATCTTCGGCGCGGTCACTAAAATTGATGACGTAGCGGCGCATTTGCGGCGAGCCATCGGCATTTTTCCTCTTCTTACATTCTTGGAGGATGAATCGACGCACTGGCTTGCCGAACATCTGCGAGACGGTGTAGTAGTTGAAGATCGCCTGGATAACGAAGAGGGTCTTCCCCGCGCCGAGCAAGCTAAAAGAATCCACGAATTTGTGGTCCACGATGTCGAGCGCTTCCAAATCTGCTTTTGAGCGTACGACCAGATCCGACACGGCGCGGATGGGAAGGAGCAATCCCTTCACCCGTGCATCGGCTTTTATCTCCACCGCGACCACGTCGTATTTCGGCGGCTTCTCCAGGTAGAACGCAATCGCTTGCAAATACTCACGCTCCATCGAGAGGCGTTTTTTCTTACGCGCAGTGCTCGTCTTGGCTACACCAAAATTGATTTCAAAATCCGCGACATTGCGTAGATATTCCAATCCGAGATCTATCGCACCCCCCTTCCCTATTCCACTATAGTAGTGTTGCAAGGCGATATGCCCCGAGCGCCCGATGATGCCGGCGGGCGACGACGGCGTATCGTACACGTGCTCCACGTAGCGCTTGTACCAGGCGAGCGGGTTGCGAAGGTAGGCTAAGAGACTCGAATAGCTCCAGTGTTTAATGGGCAACACGGCTTTTTTCTTCGCCATGCGGCGAGTATACACCGAGGCATACTTCTTGGTTCGAGGCAAAAATTATATACACAGCGCCCTATTGCGCGAAGTGCGCTCCGGGTATAAAGTCCTGCCCATCGCACCGACGTTTTGCGCCGATGCTCCCCATCGGCCGTCTTGCGGCATATGGGTAATACCGTACCGATATGTACCGACTATTCAAGAAAGTCATCACCACCCCGCGGACCGTCATACCCCGTAGCGCGTTCACCATGCCGGAGGATACGCACGTACGAGAAATGGGTGAACGCTTGCGCCAGAGGGTTTTTTCGTCACTTAAGGGCTCCCTCACCATCCGCGAAGTGGCCGCTGGATCGTCAAACGCGGAAGAATGTGAACTGACTGCGCTCTCAAATTGCTACTATGACATAGAACGCTTCGGCATCAAATTTACCGCCTCGCCGCGGCACGCCGACGCGCTATTCGTCTCGGGACCCGTGGCACGCAATATGTCGGAGCCGCTACGCCGCGCCTACGAAGCAATGCCGGAGCCGCGAATGGTTGTCGCCGTGGGTGACGGCGCTATAGACGGCGGAGTCTTTAAGGGATCGTACGCGATCGTGGGTGGGGTAAAAGACGTGATACCGGTCGATATCGAAATCCCGGGGGATCCGCCCTCACCCCGCGCTGTCATAGCCGCGATGCTCGCCGTGGCGGAGAAGCTCGGTAGCGCGGATCGATAACTATGGCACTGTTTTTCATACAATACGGATTGTGGACGGCCTTCGGGTGCTTCGCACTCGGCGCGACGCTCTCGGTCATACTCGGCGCGTACAAAGCAGAGAAAGAGTCGTGGATAGTGTCCCACGCGCTTGCGACCGCCGGCGCGGTGGCAGCCCTCAGCTTTAGTGTCTCGGCACTCTTCTTCGGGGAGAAACTATCCTACTACAGCTCTTTCCCGATCGGCATCATGCAGAACCTGATCACATTGCGTGTTGACATTCTCGCGGCCTTTTTCATCGCGGTGATCTCCGTCGTTGCGATCGCCGCTTCAATCTTCGGCTCGGGCTATTTCAAACAGTACCTCGGCACCTACCGTCTCGGACACTTCGGATTTTTCTACAATCTCTTCATTGCGAGCATGGTGCTCGTCGTCATCGCCAATAATGCATTCTTGTTCCTCCTTGCGTGGGAAGGAATGGCCATCGCCTCATATTTCTTGGTGATCTTTGAACGGAAGGTGGAGGAGAATGTGGGTGCCGGCATGCTGTATATTCTCATATCCCAGCTCGGTGTGGCATTTCTCTTCGGTGCGTTCCTTGTTCTCTATCGATTCAGCGGCTCATGGGATTTTGATGTGATCCGCGTATCGACCGGATCAATGCCGCTGCTATTCCAAAATATCGCGCTCGCGCTCGCGCTCATCGGGTTGGCCTCAAAAGCAGGCGTGATACCGCTGCACATCTGGCTCCCTGAAGCGCACCCGGCAGCACCTTCGCATGTATCGGCCCTAATGTCGGGCGTGATGATAAAGACCGCCATTTTCATGATGATCCGATTCTTCATTGACTTTTTCCCCACGGCGCATTTTTCATGGGGATTGATCCTGCTCGGGCTCGGCGCAGTTTCTAGTATCCTCGGTGTGCTGCATGCACTCACCGAACACGACATCAAACGCTTGTTGGCGTTCCACAGTGTCGAGAACATCGGCATCATTCTTCTCGGTCTCGGTGCTTCAATCACGTTCTTCTCTTTCGGCCTGACGCTCTTCGGGGCTGCCGCGCTTGTTGCTGCCCTGTATCACACCGTGAACCACGCGCTCTTTAAGGCCCTCCTCTTCCTCTCGGCGGGATCTGTGGTACATGCCACCGGCACGCGCAACATGGAAGAATATGGCGGGCTCATTAAACTGATGCCGTACACATCTGCAATGTTCCTCGTCGGCGCCGTTGCGATATCTGGTCTGCCGCCCTTCAACGGATTCGTGAGTGAATGGCTCACATTCCAAAGCTTGTTTGCGGGCATCGCGATACTTCCGATAGTGGCGAAGATCGTCTTTCTGGTCGGCGGCGCGTCGCTCGCGTTTACCGGTGGGCTTGCCGCCGCCTGCTTTGTCAAAGCGTTCGGTGCCACCTTCCTCGCTCGATCGCGCGGCCACGTCTCTGCACATGCTCACGAAGCATCCGCATTAGCCATGACCGGCATGGGGATGCTCGCGCTGCTGTGCGTACTGTTCGGTATCGGATCGGGTACGATAGCACCGATCCTGATGCGCATTGGCAGCAGTTTCTCTAGCCACGCCGCCCTTACGGCACTCCCGGATCCGCTCCAGGGCTTGGGTAGCACCGCTTTTTCCATGCCCGCTATCATCATCGCTCTCATAACGGGACTCTTGGCGACCGGGGCGATCGTGTGGATGTGGGCAGGTCGGCCTACCATCCGGATCTCACGGACATGGGATTGTGGCGTCACGCTCACGCCGCGCATGGAGATAACGGCGACCGGATTCTCACGATCTATCATCCTTATATTCCGAGGGCTTCTGAAACCGACGTCGCAAACGAGTATCGAGTATGACGACGCACAGAGCCACTACTTTACGAAAACGAAGACGGTGAACCTTGGGCTTCCCGATCTCTACCGCGACCGCATATATGTGCCGATCTTTGCTCTGATCGAACGCGGCGCGGCGCGCGCGCGGCGCATTCAGACGGGCAACCTCAACACCTACCTGCTCTACATCTTCATCACTCTTATCGTGCTCCTGGTGTGGACATTCAGATAATTAATATGGAGTCCGTCATTTATATACTTACTATCATCGGCATCCCGCTCCTCTCTCCTGCGGTACTCGGCCTGATACGTAAAATGAAAGCACTGATGCAAAGCCGCCACGGCGCAAGCATCTTCCAGCCATACCTCGACCTCGCAAAGCTCTTCCAAAAAAATGAGGTTATTTCCGAGGACGCTTCGTGGATCTTTACGTTCGCGCCCTACATTGTCTTCGGGTCAACGCTCGCGATCGCGTGGGGCATTCCCCTTCTGGGCACGGTCGCCGCCTTGCCCGCCACCGGCGATTTCCTGGTGTTCGTGTACCTTATCGCGCTCGGCACTTTTTTTCTTGCGCTCGCAGGTATGGATACCGGCGGTGGGTTCGGTGGGTTCGGCTCTAGTCGTGAGATGACCTTCGCGGCGCTCACCGAGGGCGGCCTTATTTTCTCGCTCGCGGGAGTTGCCTTGATGACGGGGGCAAGCACCTTCGCCGGAATGATGAGCGCACTGCAGGCGGCACCGCTCTTCGCATACTTACCTCTCTCACTCTCCGGCGCGGCCTTCTTCCTAGCGCTCCTCTCCGAGAATGCGCGCTACCCCGTCGACAATCCGGCGACGCACCTGGAGCTCACCATGGTGCACGAGGCCATGATCCTTGAGTATTCGGGCAAGCGCCTTGCCCTCATGGAGTGGGCGGCAGGCAATAAGCTCCTTATGTTCATCGTCATCTTTGCCAACATATTCGTGCCGTGGAGCCCTGCGGCACTTGGCACATCCGCCGTGGCTGCGCTCGTAGTACTCTTCGCCAAGATAACGATCATCGCTGGCACCATCGCGCTCATCGAATCCACCATGTCCAAATTCCGCTTCTTCCGCGTGCCCGACCTGCTCTTTACCTCGTTCGTCCTCGGAGTTATTTCCATTGTCATTATTGTCCTATGAGTACGATTCCGCTCGTCGTACTGTGCGCCGCCTCAGTGTTTGCTCTGACACTCTTGATGAACATCGTTCGGAAAAACACCACCCTGGTGCACCTCTACCTCCTCCAGTCACTCGCGCTCGCGGTCGCGCTGACGAGCATGTCTTTTGTCGAAGGATCGAGCGGGCTCCTGTACGCAGCCGCCCTGACCCTCGCAGTCAAGGTCGTACTCGCGCCCGCATTCTTCCTGCGGCTCATCCGCAAGTACGAAGCGCATTTCTCGGCCGCATCTTATATCAATACGCCCTTGTCGCTCCTCGCCCTCACCGCCATCACCGTGTTCTCGTATGCGTTCCTCTACCCGCAGATCTCGGGATATGTGCGATCGCCCAGTATCCCGCTCCTCTTCGCCGCGATCTTTGGAACACTCTTCCTTATGGTCAACCGGCGCGGGGCCTTGGCTGCGATCATCGGCATTCTTTCGCTTGAGAACGCGGTCGTCCTGCTGGCAGCCTCCCTCGGTATCGAACACGCGTTCGCGCTTGAGCTTGCGGTCGCCTTCGACATCGCCGTATGGGTCGCTATTGCCGCAGGGTTTCTCGGCATGATGCAGCGGCAATTCGGCGCAATCGATAGCGCACCACTTGCCATGACACACCTGACGGAAGAATAACTATGACTATTTTTGCGCTCCTCATCACCCCTGTGCTTGCCGCCGCCGTGTCCGCGTTCATGCCACGGGAGCGCCAGCGCACTATCGAATATTGCGCCGTAGTCGCCGGTGCAGTAGAGGTATTCTTGGCACTCGCGATCGCGCATTCGGTCGTCGCAAGCGGCGTTGTGCATGCCTCAAGCTTATTCGCGGGCGATGCGCTCGGAGCGTTCGTGCTCCTTTTCACGACAGTGGTCGGGCTCGCCGCGGCGGCGCAATCGGTCGGACACTTGCGAGAGGAAATGCAGAAAGGGATCTTGGGATTCCGGCGCGTGCGCGAATATTTCGTTCTATTCCACCTCTTTTTCTTCGCGATGTTCGCCGCGGCACTCACCGCAAGTCCGCTCATCATGTGGGCTTCTATAGAAGCGACGACGCTGGCGACTGCGTTCCTCATCAGCTTCTACAACAAGCCTTCCGCGCTCGAGGCAGGGTGGAAACATCTCATCGTGAACTCGGTCGGCCTTTTGCTCGGCTTCCTCGGCACGCTCTTGTTCATCAATGCTGCGGGAAGTGCGGGCGCATCGGGCCCATTCGTGACCTGGGAGATGCTCCGTGCGATGGCGGGAGGGCTCGACCCCACCCTCATCAAACTCGCCTTCATTTTCTGTATCGTCGGCTACGGGACGAAGGTCGGTTTCGTGCCGATGCACACGTGGCTTCCCGATGCGCACAGCAAGGCACCGGTGCCAATCTCAAGCTTGCTCTCCGGAGTGCTCCTCAACATGGCGCTTATCGCAGTTTTGCGCTTCCGAGGGATCGCCAACTCAGCACTCGATCCGGTATTCACCCAGCACCTCTTGATCGGATTTGGTGTCATCTCGCTCGTGGTGGCAGCCCTCATCATCTTCGGACAGAAGAATTACAAGCGCATGCTCGCGTACTCGTCGATCGAGCACATGGGTATTCTCGGTATCGGATTCGGTATCGGCGGAATAGCGGCCATCGCTGGCCTCTTCCACATGCTCTACCACGCGCTCTTGAAGCCGGTCCTCTTCTTCTGTTCAGGTAACTTCTTCCTCAAGTACAGTTCAACAAAGATCGCACGGGTGCGCGGCGCCCTCACACTCCTGCCTGTGTCCGGCTTGGTTTTCTTCGCAGCCCTTCTGGCTGTCTCTGGCGTACCGCCGTCTGGTATTTTCTTCACAAAACTTTCGATTCTGGCGGCGGGAATGCAGGAGTATCCACTCGTCATGATCGTCGTCATCATAGCGCTCGCGCTCGTCTTGGCCGGTTTCCTCCGGAGCATCTCCCACATGCTCTTCGGCGAGGCGCCGGAAGATATCCCAAAAGGTGAGGCTAACGTCTGGACACTCGTCCCGATCATCTCGCTCTCTGTTCTGTTTATCATTCTCTCTCTTTACATCCCGGAGGCCCTCACGAGGATCGTCGGAAGCGCCAGCACTCTTATCCAATAAGTATTCTCTATGAAGAACAACTCTAACATCGTCGCGCGCTACCTACCGGAACGTACCTTTCAGCACAGCGGCAATGCGCTGCTGGTGCCGTGCGAAGCGACCGAGATCAAGGCCGTGGTGAGCACGCTGATGCAGGCAGATCTTCCGCTGGTCGTGATGTTCGGGACCGATGAACGTGCGGCGCACGCTGCATTCGTCATCCACTACGTCTTCGGCCTGCCTGCCATACCTGCCCTGCATGCGCAGGCAGATAAGGCGGGCGTGGCCGGCCAAGCGCTTTTCATCGTCCCGACACTGTTGCTCGCCGACACGACCTCCTTCCCCTCGCTGGCGCGGGAATTCCCTCGATTGGCACTCTACGAGCGAGAGATCATGACGATGCTCGGCCTCAAAGCAGTGCGACACCCCGATCCGCGCTCGATCGGCATGCATGAAGAGAATTGGCCCGCACACCAGTACCCCTTGCGCAAAGATTTCAACTGGAATGCTCGTATACCTGAGACACATGCGGGCGATTATCGCTTCAATAGGGTCGGCGGCGAAGGCATCTATGAGATCCCGGTGGGCCCGATCCACGCAGGCATCATCGAGCCCGGACACTTCCGCTTCAGTGTCGCTGGCGAGGAGATCGTGGCGCTCGAAGCGCGAATGGGCTGGGTACACAAGGGCGTCGAGAAATTGCTGGAGAATTCGTCGACCGAAAAGCAGCTAAAAATCGTCGAGCATATTTCAGGCGATAGCGCGTTTTCCCATTCGCTTGCTTTCTGTCAGGCCCTTGAGACATTGTCAGGCGCCAAAGTACCGCGTCGGGCTCAATACCTGCGTGTCATGTTCGCAGAATTGGAGCGCCTCACCATGCACATCTTCGACATCGGCAACATCGCCGGCGCTGGCACCGGATTCTCGTTCATGGCGGCGCAAGGATTCCGCATGGTGGAAGATCTCCGCCAGATGAGCGCATCACTTTCCGGTCATCGATTCTTGCGCGGTATCAACACACCCGGGGGCATAACACGCGATATCACCGCCGTGCAGACCGCGATCCTGGGTAATTTCTTTTCGGCACTGCGGAGAGACTTTACCGAGATGATCAGTATCGCGAAGACAAGCGCCTCGCTCGCGGGTCGCCTCAAGGGGACTGGCGTACTTCCCGCGCATGTGGTGCGTGATTACGGTGCGGTGGGCATCGCAGCACGCTGCAACGAAGTAGCAAAAGATGCGCGCCTTGAGTATCCGTATGCCGCATACGGCGATCTCGTTCCCGAGATCCAGCTCACCGAAGCAGGCGATGTGGATGCACGTTTCCAGCTCCGCATTAAAGAGGTGTACGAGTCCTTCCGGCTCATCGAGCAGGTGCTCACTACCTTGCCCGCCGGACACATCAAAGTCACCATGCCGGAGCTACCTGCGGAAGGTCTTGGCGTAGGGCTCGTGGAGGGGTGGCGCGGCGAGATCGCATACGTCGTGAAGCTCGAGAATGGTGCGATAAGCCGCGTGAAAGTGCGCGACCCGTCCTTCATCAACTGGCAACTCCTCTCGCACCTCTCCTCGACCGATATGGTGCCCGACTTCCCGCTCATCAACAAAAGTTTCGATCTCTCATACAGCGGCAACGATCTATAGCAATCCTGTCGCTCGATCTTTAGACAACAAAATCGTTGAAATGGGCAAGCGGCTATTACGTCTTCATGTATGCAGGTCTTAACAGATAACTAGTACATCTATGATATTAGCGCTCGTATTGGGCATTGTTCTTGGCGTAGGTCTGACCGTCTTTACCCTTGAGAACGCGGGCTGGGTGACGGTCAACATGCTGATATGGCAGTTGAGCGCCCCGCTCGCTTTCGTACTTGTCGGGGTGATTGCCGTGGCGGTCTTCGCGACACTCCTTGGACTCTTGCCGACCCTCTTGCGCACTGAAAAGCAGGTGCGCAAACTGCAAGTGGAAAAGAAGCAATTCACCGATGAGCTCGCCAAATACCAGATCACCATCCCCATCGCTCCACCCGGCGGTGCCGCGCGGTCTTTCGTTATCACCAAAGAACCCGAAGCGGTCTACGCGTCATAATGTGGCCATTCCCCAGCGGCTGTCGCGTCAAAAGCGGCGGCCGCTGAGTTTTTGGACAGATCCCTGCCCTTGCGTGTAGGATAGCGTTAGGCAGTTTGCGGAGAGCTGTCATTTGACTCCAGGGGAGAGCACGATGCGTTTGAACGGGGTGGTGGTCGGGATCAACACGAACAACGCCAAGGGTTGGGCCGACCGGAAAAGGAAGATCGAGGCCGCGCTCAAGGCCGAATATCCCACGTACACAATCGACCTGTGCGCGTTCCGCAACGCATCGGGAGCGGTGGACTACCTCAGGACCACCACGCAGGTCGTCCATGTGATCATGATGGAGAACGAGCTTAACAGGGGCATCCCTGAGCTCATGTCCTCGTGCGAGGAGCTTGCGGCGAGCATGGCAGAGATGAAGCATCGCGGGAGCGCGCCGCGCATCAAGATCGAGCATGGTCTCGACAATGTACGTGGGCCGTTCCACACATTTGGTATCCAGATCGTCTGCGGTCCACTGCATCTCATTTTCCGAGCTCTGCTGTGCGAATCTTGTCAGCACGTCGCCGCGTAGCGTAACCGCAGATTCGCCTGAGCGTCGTCAACGCGGCCGGGTCCTAGACCTGGCCGCTCCATTTTGGACAAACACAATTAGTATTCGGCTATTCGCGCGAATCAGAGAGTAGGTAGTATAAAAATCGGGTGCCGGGCAATTTCCGAAGAAACTGCCCGGCGTATTCACTAACCGAGAAAATGGTTGAAAGTGGAAAGACCAACTGCGGCGTACACACCGGCGACCACGTCGTCGAACATGACGCCGAACGCCCCACCCATTCGGTCGAAACATTTAACCGGCCAGGGTTTGTAAATATCGGCGAGACGGAACAGGCCGCACGCGATCGCGTATAGCATAAACGTGTACCATACCGTGCCGGGTCTGACCCACAAAAGCGGCGCGCACGACACCATCATTCCCACCACCTCGTCGATGACGATCTGCCCTTGGTCGTGTGCGACCTTTTCGCCGTATCCATCGACCATCGCTCCGAGCGAGCGCTCGGCGGTCGGCACACTCCAGATGCCTGCCATAAACACGACGTAGCAAGCAAACGCGTAGTTCAGCGCCGGAGTGAGATAGCCGACCTTGATGTCAGATGCGAGCAATAACGCCGCGACGCACATCGGGATAGCAAAGATGCTCCCCCATGTGCCCGGCATCTTGGGAATTGGACCCCATTTGGGTATCATCCCACTGCCAAACCAGGTGGCAACCCCAAGCGCGATAAATCGGCCCATCTTGGACCTCCCCAAAGAACTGTTGAACCGTTCGGGGATAGTACAACGGCTGATTATGCGGCGCTACCAGTGCCCGGCCGCTTCGTTTTGGGCACCTCAAACTGTTCTCCTATGGCGAATGTGGGCTACTCCACTTGCTTATTAAAATCAAACCTCCCGACGAAAAATAGGGATATTTGATGTTTGTTTGCTCCACTCCTCCCGTTCAGTCCGAACATCGCGGGCAAGTTTGGTAGCCGGGGCGAGCCTCACGGAATATCCGATATGGCGTCGGTGAACTGGGATTGAGTACCATACTTTCCAGACACCCGAGGTCTTTCACTCGTTCGGCGGGTATAAAGACCTTGTGCGTTTATTGTAGCAGGGACAGACTGCTAGAAAAAGTCTTTCAGTTTTAATAGCTCCGCAGTTGCTTCGCGCGTTCGTGGAAGCGGATGCGCTCCAGGGCTTTGGCCTCTACCCCATTAGAGAGCGTTCGCCTCTAACGTGGCAGGTTCGGCGGATGTGTTCGCGAGTGAGACAAAAAGTCTTGATTTTGGGGCTTAAATTGCACAATCCACAACTTCTTGAGATTTTCATGTAAGGCGTGTATACTTCGACTGTGCTTGTTGGGCCGGTAGGCCTATCGACCGAAACAGCGTGTCGAAAGCAGGCACAACAAAAAATGCCACCTTTCGGTGGTGTTTTTTGTTAATCGTCGGCCACATTACCTTTCGTATTTCTGATCAGCTTGATATCCCTGTAGTATTGTGTTGTCCAGGCTGGTATAACACTGTGGAATTTTTTCTCGCCATTCCCGATCTGACGCACCACAACTTTTATTCTGAAACCGCGAATAATTCCGAAGAATCCCCAATCGCGCACTTTTACGTTAGCCATGTAATGCTGCTTATTGCGCCACAGTTTGACCCGCCGGAAGTATTCTTCATATTCCTGGATGACCGTCGTCAATTCAAGAAGTTCCTTTGCTTTCGTGAGCATTTCAAAACGCATTATTTGGACACGCTTATGGCGTTCTTGCTTTGCGATCCTGTAAATCAGATGGTTAAATCCTTCCGAAGTGAAAGATACGGCCTGATTTCGGAGCGCTGGACACTCCACACTGCCGAACGTTTTGTAGAGAACCTCGGCTTCAGCCCGTAAGGCATCATATTTTGCGACTTTATCGTCTGATACTCGTGCATCCGCGTCTTGTTTTTCAAGATCAATATCGCTCATGGGGCGATTATATCAGTAACTCCGCAGCTGCTTGGCTCGCTCGTGGAACCGGATGCGCTCTAATGCCTTCGCTTCGATCTGGCGGATGCGTTCGCGCGTGACGCCGAATTCGCGGCCCACCTCTTCGAGGGTGTAGCATACGCCGTCCTCTACGAGGCCGTTGCGCATTTCCAATATCTTGCGCTCCTTGGGGGAGAGTTCATCCAGAATGCCCATCATCTGCTCATTCAGTATCCGGCGCGAAGCATCCATGTCGGGGCTCGCGATGGTGTCATCGGCGATGAAGCTGCCGAGCGTCGAGCGCTCGTCGTCGTCTTCGCCCACCGGGCTCTCCAGGGAGACGGTGTCCTGGTTGATCTTCTGGATAGTGTAGATCTTCTCGATCTCGATGCCCATTTCCGCAGCGATCTCCTCGGGAAGCGGGTCGCGGCCGAGGTGCTGGGAGAGTTCACGCACCTTTTGCTTGTACTTTGCTATCGTCTCCACCATGTGCACCGGTATGCGAATGGTGCGTGATTGATCGGCCAAGGCACGAGTAATGGCCTGACGGATCCACCAGGTGGCGTAGGTCGAGAATTTGTAGCCCTTGGTGTGGTCAAATTTGTCCACCGCCTTGAAGAGGCCGAGGTTGCCCTCTTGGATGAGGTCGAGAAGCGTGAGGTCGGGCGAGCGATTCACGTATTTTTTTGCGATCGAAACGACGAGGCGCAGGTTGCTTCGGGCAAGAATACCGCGCGCCTCCTCGTCGCCCTCGATAATACGCTTGGCGAGTGTTTTCTCCTGATCACCGTTGAGAAGCGGGTACTGACCGATCTCACGCAGATACATCTGCACGGAGTCGAAGCCCGCATCGCTCCGGCGATGCTGGAGCTTCTTGCGTTCGAGGACCTCATCGGCAGCCGAAGTGTCGTCGAGCATGCCGCCGCCTTCGATCACATCAATGCCTGCCGAGCCGAAGCGCTCGTACATTTCTTCAAGCAAGACGACGTTGTCTTCGATGGTGGGAAATTCGCGTAAAATCTCGTCGTAGGTGACATAGCCGCGCTCGCGGCCGAGGCGGATGAGTGCTTCGACTTTCTGATGATATTTTTTGAGACCCGCCTCACCGCCCGTGATCTTGCCGCCAGGCAAGGGCTTGGTCGCGGCCGATTTCTTTGCCGGAAGCTTCACGACAGTACCGCGAGCTACACCCGCACGAGCGGCACGGCGGGTTACCTTCTGGGGCTTCCGCGCACGATGGGCGGCTCGCGCAGGACGAGCGCGCGAGGATCGCTTTGCGGTCTTTTTGCTATTGGTTTTCTTTGATCTTTTAGCTGCCATACAAATATGCAAACAAGCAACGCCCTCCCGGAAGAGGGTCGCTTCTGACTATGTACGCTCCCCACGATCTCTTTATTTCAAAAGAAAGTGAGAACTGCGTTAGGGTGCATTCTACACCTCCTCGTGTAATCGCGCAATATCACTTATCAACACTTTTGAGCGCTTCGCGAGCGTGGCCGATCTGGCTGTATCTCCCTCCCGCTCGGCCTTATCCTGGGCCCGAGCGACCTCGGCGAGCTCGCGCCTAAGACGCTCTTCGTGCACGACCCGCACAATATCTTTGGCGTCACCCGCCACATTCCGATTAGCACTGTACAATCGCTCCGCAGAGAAACGGAGCGCCTCTTGCTCGGCTTCGGTGAGCGCTGCGAATTCTTCCATCGCCTCTTTTCCTACCGCCGCTTCAAGGTCGGCGGCATATTTTTTTATATCGACCTGTGGTTTCGGCATTTTTTTCTGCCAAAGCAGCAGCGCGAACGCGTGATGAGCGCGTGCAATATTCTTCACCTGCCCCACAGATACCGCTGCATCGGCCGCAGGCCGCGCTTCGAGCGGCGTGTGCAAGAGCGCCTGTATCACCGCTTCCTGCGAGACGTCGAGACGTTGCGCGATCTGCCGCACATATTGCTCGCGCGCGATGGGAGAGCCCACATCGGAGAGAAATGGTAATACCACCGTCTCCACCGCACGGCGAAATCGATCAGAATGAGGGGCGCCTGCCTGTGCGGGGAGGTGCTTCTCCAAAACGTCGAGTAGAAACGTGATGATGTCTTTTGCTTCACGGATAGCGCTGCGCCACGCGTCGGCTCCATCTTTGGCAATGAGATCGGCTGGATCGAGCCCATCGGGGATCTGAGCCACCTTTACATTGAGCCCGCTGCGCAGTGCCTCGCGCGCAGCGCGTCCAGCCGCCTTAATACCAGCCTGATCGGCATCGAGCGCCAAGACAAGATTGTCCGTCATACGGCGAATAAGTGCCGCGTGCTCTTGCGTGAAGGCAGTGCCTGAGACGGCGAGCGTATTCCCCCAGCCCGCCTGATGGCTCATTATCAGGTCCATTTGGCCCTCTACGAGGACCGCACAGTTTGCCTTGCGAATGGCCGTCTTGGCGCGGTCGAAACCATAGAGGATGCGGGATTTGCGGAAGAGCGGCGTCTCAGGGCTATTGAGATACTTGGGCGCCTCGGGCGAGGCATGCTCGCCGAAGCTTCGTCCGGAGAATGCTACGATACGCCCGGCACTGTCGGCAATCGGGAACATGATGCGATTCCGAAATTTGTCGCTCAATTGCCGACGCTCATTGAGCTTGGCCAAGCCTGCATCCACGATCTCTTTTTCCGAGAATTTTTTCCCTTTCAAGTAATCGCTTGCCTCGCTCCACTCATTGCCTGCCCAGCCGATACGGAACGAGTGTACGGTCGTCTCCAAAACGCCGCGTCCTTGCAAATATTTTTTTGATTGCTCATTGAGTCGGGATGCGTAGAAAATGGTCGCCACTTCCATGAGCTCGAAAAGCCGATCACGGTCATCCTTCTTCTCTTTCCCTCCACGCTCGTAGACAAGCTCGACGCCTGCCTTTTCTGCAAGGATCTTCAGTGCACCTTTGAAATCGAGGCCTTCCATCTGCTCGACGAATGAAAAAACGTCGCCACCCACATTGCACCCGAAGCAATGGTAGGTGCCGCGGTCGGCGGAGACGAAAAACGATGGCGTCCTCTCCGCGTGAAAGGGGCATCGCGCACGCATAGTGGAGCCAGCCCGTTCCAATTTTACGTACTGCGATACCACATCGACGATGGAAAGTCGATCTTTTACTTGCCGTACGGTGTCCCCCGCCATTGCCTCATTATGCTCCTAACGCTGAGAAAACAAAGAAGGGCGATAGCTCGCCCCTCTGCATGAGCCGACAGAACAGTAGTGGGGAATGAGCTTAGGATCCGGCCGGTCTGGGAAATCGACGCCGTCGACTACCCCCTTATTCCACCATCTCGTACTTGTGTGGATAGAATATTAGTGGTTTACGAAACCAATATATAATACTAATTAATGCCCCTGTATCATGTTTTGAATCGAGGCGTAGACAAAAGGACCATCTTTCTTCACGATAAAGATCGTGCGCGCTTCGTGCATGACCTCTGGGAATTCAACGACACGAAAAACGCCAGGAACGTCGGCTATCGAGCTCCGGAATATATTGGTTTCGTAAACCAATATATTGAGAAGGAGCGGATCGTTGATCTCCATGCGTGGTGCATTATGGGAAACCATTATCATCTGCTACTTTCGGAGAGAATTGACGGAGGACTCACTAAATTTATTCGTCGACTCAATGTGGGGTACGCAAACTACTTCAACGAGCGCTACAAACGCAAGGGCACACTCTTCCAAGGCAGGAGCAAGAAGATCTTGATCCATACCGATGCCCATTTCCTGCACATTCTCAATTACATCCATTGTAATCCACTGGATCTATCTCGAAACGGAAAAGGCTGGCGAGATAGCGAATTGCAGAATGCTAAACATGCACTGGATAGTCTCGAGAAATATAAATGGAGTAGTTATCTGGACTATGCCGGTGTACGCAACTTCCCATCCGTGCTGACAACTGGACTTTTTTCGGACATTTTTAAGGACTACAAGAAGGAGATCGCATCCTTCTTGCGATCAAACGAGGCACGAACTGTGAGAGAATATCATTTGGAATATTAGTGGTTTACGAAACCAATAATATTGAAGTTTACATCGGGACCCGGTCGGCGCTTCGCAGCACGCCGACCGGGTGGTTCTAGTTCTGTAGTCGAAACGGGTGTCGAATCCTTCGCCTGAAGACTGAAAAAGTGAGCTTCAGCAAGCGTACGATTCTGGCACGAGTAAGCCGAGGTCGAATCCATGAGGCAACAAGATCGCCGACCTCAATCCCTCTGCGCGCCGCCTCATCGGAGATGAATCTGTATTCTCCGTGCGAGAACGAGACCTCGATCTCGACAGTATTCCCGCCGTGCGCCAGCCACCTGATAGCTCTGGCGGTTCCGTGCAAATCTTCGGGCGAACAAGAGCCCAGAGACCGTTCATCTATTGACGACATCACGCCTCCTCTCTGCAGGCACTATTGCCTTTGCAGTCTAGGGAAACACTACAACGTGCTGCAGATCAAGTAAACCTTACTCAGTCTCCGCCGGAGTGTTGGCGGCGAAGTCGGCTTCCATTTGCTCGATGAGTGCGTGCTTCTTAGAGCCTGCGAATCCGGTACCGGCGGGGATCAAGCGGCCGATAATGACATTTTCTTTGAGGCCCACGAGGCGGTCCACGGCGCCGCCCACTGCCGCCTCCGCAAGCTTGCGCGGTGTGTTCTGGAAGGAGATGGCGGAGAGGAAGGATGCGCGCGTGAGCGAGACCTCGGTGATACCGAGGAGAAGCTGCTTGCCCTTGGCTGGCTCATTGCCCGCCTCTTTGGCTTCCCTGTTGAGTTGTTCGTACTTGAAGTCGGCAAGGATCTCGCCGTTGGAGACGCCGGTGTCGCCAGAAGCCAGGACGGAGACGCGGCTGAACATCTGCTTGACAATGATTTCGAGGTGTTTACGCGCGGTCGATACGCCCTGCAATTCGTAGATGCGTGTAATTTCCGAGATGATGTATTCCTGTGCACGCTCTTTGCCAGCAAGCGGATAGAGCTCATCGAGGTCGGCAGAACCGTCCGTGAGGAAGTCACCCTTCGCGACACTTTGCCCCACCTTCACGACGATCTGGCGCAATGGAGAGGCGCGGTATTCGGTCTCTTTCTTGGCCGCCTTCCCCGTCTTCTGCGAAGCGGTCTCCGGGACAATGATGATCACATATTCTTCGCCGTCACGTGTGATCTCGGAAATGACCCCATCGACGCGGGCAAGTAAGGCAGGTGCTTTGGGCATACGGCATTCGAAGACCTCTTCGACGCGCGGCAAGCCCATGGTTATGTCACCGCCAGCGGTCGCGACACCTCCCGTGTGGAAGGTACGCATCGTGAGCTGGGTGCCCGGCTCACCGATCGCTTGTGCGGCCACGACGCCGACGGCCTCGCCAAGGTCGATCATTTCACCGTTGGAGAGATCCACGCCGTAGCATTTTTGGCACACGCCGCGTGCGACTTTGCAGGTCATCGGCGAGCGCACTATCACTTCCTTAACGGATGCATCGTCCTCTACTTTCTTTGCACCGTCACGCGTGAGCAGCGTGTTGCGCTTGAGGCCACCTGCCTCGCCTGCAAGCACCCTACCCGCGATACGCTCGGCGAAAGAGCCGCCGATATTTTCTTTGCCGGGGCGCAGGATGGCGACACCATCTTTGGTGCCACAGTCCGCTTCGAGAATGACCACGTCGTGCGCCACATCGAAGAGTCGGCGCGTCAGGTAGCCGGCGCGAGCCGTGTTGAGCGCGGTGTCGGCCAATCCCTTGCGAGCGCCGTGGGTCGAGATGAAATACTCGATCGGCGTGAGACCCTCCTTCAGCGAAGATCGGATGGGGAACTCAATGATCTCACCGCGCGGGTTGGTGATAAGACCTTTCATGCCCACCATCTGGTGCAGCTGCACCACCGAGCCACGAGCACCGGAGGTGATCATGTCGTGGACGGAGCCGTTGTTGTCGAGCGCGTCGACGACGTGTTTGCGCAATTCGCCGGAGATCTTTGCCCAGATCTCGATGGTCATGCGCTTGCGCTCGTCTTCCGTCAAAAGACCGGAGAGGTAGTTCTCTTGTTCTTGCGCGGCCGATGCTTGGCCCTGTGTGATCAGGTCTTTCTTGACCTGCGGCACAACCACATCGGAAATTGACCACGTGATACCCGCATGAGTGGCGTAGCGGAAACCGAATTGCTTTATTTTATCCAAGATCGAAGGGATCCCGTCGAGCGAGTAGTGCGTGACGAGATTCTGTACCAATGCACCCATGCGCTTGTTGGTGATCTCTTCGTTCATAAAGGGGAAGTCGCTCGGCAAAACGGAGTTGAAGAGGAGACGGCCGACGGTCGTCTCAAATACGGCACCCCCGAACTGGGCATATTTTTTACTGTCGCTCGGCAAGACCTTGATCTGCGCGCGTAGATCGATCGCATTGAAATCGTACGCGGTGATCGCGGCATTGGTGGAAGGAAATGCCGTCCCCTCACCTTTCAATCCGCTCATCGATTTGGTCATCCAGTAGCAGCCGAGCACGATGTCGAGCAACTTCGATGCAACGACGACATCGCCCGAACCCGGTTTCAGGACGTTCTTGTTGGCCGACATGATCTGCGCGGCCTCCAATTGCGCGGCCTCAGAGAGCGGCACGTGCACGGCCATCGCGTCACCGTCGAAGTCGGCGTTGTATGCGGGGCAGACAAGCGGATGCACCTGGATCGCATTGCCTTCCACGAGGACCGGTCGGAATGCCTGGATCGATTGGCGGTGGAGAGTCGGAGCACGGTTGAGAAGCACGTACTTGCCCCGGATCACCTCTTCGAGAATCGGCCACACTTCGGGAGATTCGTCTTCAATGAGGCGACCGGCACCGCGGATGTTGTAAGCGAGCTCGCGGCTGAGCAGGCCCTGTATCACGAACGGGCGGAAGAGCTCAAGCACCATATGCTTGGGCAGACCGCATTCATCGAGCGCGAGATCTGGGCCCACCACGATGACCGAGCGGCCGGAGTAGTCGACGCGCTTACCGAGCAAATTCTGGCGAAGGTAGCCGTGTTTGCCCTTGAGGTAATCGGCGAGTGATTTGAGCGCGCGACGGCGGCCACCCAAGATGCCTGAGATGCCCGCGCCGCGGCGCATGGAGTTGTCGAGCAATGCGTCGACCGCTTCCTGCAAAATTCTTTTTTCGTTGCGGAGGATCACTTCCGGCGCATTGATCTGTTGGAGGCGCTTCAAACGATTGTTGCGGTTGATGACGCGACGGTAGAGATCGTTGAGATCCGACGATGCATGGCGGCCGCCTTCAAGGGCGACCATCGGACGAAGCGCCGGCGGGACGACGGGGAGGCGTGTGATGAACATCCACTCGGGGCGGACTCCGGCACGCAGGAGGTTTTCGGCGAGCGCGAGGCGCTTGCGGAGCTTTTCGCGCTCGGCGGCGCCGGCCGTCTCGTTTTCTTCTTTCAATCGCTTGATGAATTCCTTAAGTTCGAGCCGCTTCAATATGTTGTAGAGCGCTTCAGCGCCGATCGTCGCACGGAACATCGCGCCATATTTCACCGCGAAGAGATGGTACGCCGCTTCATCGAGCACCGAGCCCTCTTTGATGGACTCGATCTCTTTCTTCGCTTTTTGCGCGAGATCTTTGAGACGGGTTTTTTCATCGGCAGTGGCGGCCGACTTGCTCTTCGTCTGCAATTCCAGCTCGAGATCCTTCAAAAGGCGCGTGCGCTCGATCTCAGCGACCGATGTAACGATATAACCCGCGAAATACACGACCTTCTCCACCTCTGCGGCGGAAAGACCGAGAAGAAGCGCTATACGCGAAGGGATGCCGCGCAAGAACCAGATGTGCGTCACGGGTGTCGCCAGATCGATGTGCCCCATGCGTTCGCGGCGGACGATGGCGCGCGTGATCTCGACACCGCACTTCTCACAGATGATGCCGCGGAAGCGGATGCCGCGATATTTGCCGCAATAACATTCGTAGTCCTTCTCGGGACCGAAGACACGCTCGTCGAAGAGACCGTTCTTTTCTGGGCGCTGGGTGCGATAATTGATCGTCTCAGGCTTGGTGATCTCGCCATGCGACCAATCAAGAATGCGCTCCGGTGAAGCAAGCCGCATCACGACGGCATCGAAGTCCTGGGGGATCACATCTTTTCGTTTTGGTATTGCCATAAGATTATTGGACTGAGCCGCCGTTCATAAATTCGATGTCGATACCAAGCCCACGCAAGTGTCGGACGAGGACATTGAAGGTCGCTGGCGTGTTGGTCTCTTCGATGCGTTTGCCGGAAACGATCGCATCGAACGCAGCGGAGCGACCGAGAATATCGTCGGACTTGATGGTGAGAATTTCGCGAAGTGAGTATGCGGCACCGTAGCCGAGAAATGCCCAGACCTCCATTTCTCCCACGCGCTGACCGCCGTTTTGTGCCTTGCCGCCGAGCGGTTGCTGGGTAGTAAGCGAGTACGGACCGATTGAGCGCATGTGGATCTTGTCTTCCACCATGTGGTGGAGCTTCAGCATGTACATGACGCCCACCGAGACCGGCTGGGCGAAGGGCTCTCCGGTGCGGCCATCGAAGAGCACTCTCTTGCCGTTGTCGGCGAACCCTGCCTTGGTGAGCTCTTCTTTGATTTCTGCTTCTGTAGCGCCGGAGAATGATGGTACGACGGCTTGGTAGCCGAGCGCTTCTGCGGCCAGCCCGAGGTGCAATTCGAGGATCTGCCCGAGGTTCATACGCGATGGCACGCCGAGCGGCGTAAGGATGATGTCGACTGGATTTCCCTCTTCATCGAAAGGCATATCTTCTTCCGGAAGCACGCGCGAGATGACGCCTTTGTTGCCGTGACGGCCGGCGAGTTTGTCGCCCACCGAGATGGTGCGCAGCTGCGCGACCTCGACATGCACGCGTTTGATGACACCGCTTTCGAGTTGATCGCCGGATTCGCGTGAAAATACTTTGACCCCGATGACGCGTCCGCGCTTACCTCCTTCCATGCGCAGCGAGGTGTCTTTGACGTCTTTTGCTTTCTCACCAAAGATGGCGTGCAAAAGGCGCTCTTCCGGCGTGAGCTGTGTCTCGCCTTTCGGCGTCACTTTACCCACCAAGATGTCGCCCGGGCGGACCTCGGCGCCGATGCGGACGATACCGTCCTCATCGAGATTGCGAAGTTTGAATTCTGACACATTCGAGATGTCGTGAGTGGTCACTTCCGGACCGAGCTTGGTGTCGCGCACGACGCAGACGAACTCCTCCATGTGGATGGAGGTGAACTTAGCATCTTTGGCGAGACGTTCAGAGATGACGATCGCGTCTTCAAAATTGGCGCCGAACCACGGCAAGAAAGCGACGCGGACGTTCTGCCCGATCGAAAGCTGCCCCCCCACGGAAGTAGCCATATCCGCAAGCACGTCGCCGCGTTTGACGCGGTCGCCGACTGATACAGCCGGACGCTGGTGGAATGTCGTAAAGCCGTTGGTACGCGCGAACGTGACGAGGTCGTATTGCTTGGTCTTGCCATCGACGTTCTTGACCTTGATCTCGCGAGCATCGACGTGTAGTACCTCTCCCACTTCTTCAGCGAGGACAAGGCGGCCTGAATCGCGCGCCGCTGCGGCCTCGACGCCGGTCGCTACTACCGGCGCTTCGGGCACCACGAGCGGGACTGCCTGTTTTTGCATGTTCGATCCCATCAGGGCGCGGTTGGCGTCGTCATTCTCGACGAAAGGGATGAGCGACGTGGCCACCGAGAAGGGTTGGTTGGTCGCGACCTCCATGAAATCCACCTGCTCGCGGGTGACGAGCGCGGGCTTGCCTTGGGTGCGCACCTCGACCATTTTTTCGGTGATCTTGCCATTCAGGTCGCGCGCGGTGCCGGCGTGTGCAATGGCGTGCTTTTCCTCTTCGAGCGCGTTGAGGTACACGATGTCTTTGCTGATGGTCCCCTTCTCCACCTTGGCGTAGGGTGTCTCGATGATGCCGAATTCGTTGGGGCGCGCGTAGAGACTCATGTGCAAGACGAGACCAATGTTCTTGCCTTCCGGCGTGTGAATGGGGCAGACGCGGCCGTAGTGTGAAGAGTGCACGTCGCGCACTTCGAGGCCGGCGCGCTCCGAGGTGAGGCCACCGCGGCCGAGCGTGGAGAGCGTGCGGAGGTGTTCGATCTCGTCGAGCGTGTTGTACTGCTGCATGAGCTGCGAGAGCTGGTCAGTCGTGAAAAATTCGCGTATCGCGGCTTGGAACGGGCGGGGATTGATGAGCGATACGGGCGAAGATGTCTCTGCATCCACCATCGCCATACGATCCTGGATGTTGCGCTTCATGCGGGAAAGGCCCACGCGCATGCGCTGTTCGAGCAGTTCGCCGACGAAGCGCACGCGACGGAAGCCGAGGTGGTCGATGTCGTCGCCTTCCGATCTCGGATTTGCATTCAATTCGGCGATCTGCGTAACAATGCGTGCCACATCGTCGAGTGCAAGCGTGGAATGCGCGAGGTCTGTTTCTTTTGTCGGGAGTCCGAAACGGCGGTTGAAATGGAAACGGCCGACCTTCGAGAGATCGTAGCGCTCGGCGGAAAGGATCGATTGTACATGATCGCGGGCATTCTCCGCTGTGGCAATATCGCCGTCGCGCAGGCGCCGGTAGATCTCGACGAAGGCTTCTTCCGGGGTCTTGGCGGTGTCGTGCGCCAAGGTCGCTGCGACAGCATCCCGCGCTGGGACGGATTTGCCGAAGTGCGCCTGTATCTGTGCATCAGTCGAAAGGCCGAGACAACGCAAAAGGGTTGTCACGGGAAAACGGCGCTTGCGGTCGATCTTCACATACATGCCGCCGTCCGGATCACTTTCTATTTCTATCCAGACTCCGCGGGCGGGAATGACTTTCGCGGCAAAATAATTCTTACCTTTCATCGGCACCGCTTCAAAGAAAACGCCATACGAGCGCGCAAGCTGTGGCACCACAATGCGCTCGACGCCGTTGATGATGAATGTGCCGTGCGCCGTCATCCACGGAAAATCTGCGAGGAAGATCTCCTGCTCTTTTTCCTCCCCGGTCGTTTTGTTCTTCAATTTGACCACCATAGAAAGCGGGGTCTCGTAGGTGCGCATGGTGCGCTTAGCATAGTGCTCATCCCAGCGAACATCGCCGAAAGAGAATTTGACGAGCTTCAATTCGAATTTCTTACCCGCATGATCGCCTATGGGCGAGAACTCCTTGAAGACGCGTTCCGCGCCGCCTTGCACGAATTCGCGGAAGGATGCGATCTGGCTTTCCACCAGGTTCGGCATTTTCACGAGCGGCTCTTGGGCACGCGAGAAAAACTTTTGCGGTCGCACCGTTTTCGCTTTCGCCATTTTCTAATTGGGTCAACGCAACAACACAGCGCTGGCGCTGAGCGTCGACAATTATATGAAATTGGATATTAAAAAATGGACGCATTGGCTTCCACCCCGATGCAGTCCCTTTACCCCAAAGCACAGCCGTGACTCAATCAGCTTGCGAGCAAAAGTCGGGCTATTCTATCAGGCTTTGGTCAAGGGTCAAGCTTGACATGTCTATTACTGTATGTTTATATGAATTTCGCGCTTCTAACGACATTGGAATGTTTTTTCTACTGTACCTGGTATTCCCAAGCTGCCTGTATCATCATCTAATACGCGGTCGCGTATCAGATGATGATATCTATTTTCGGCGTTTTTGTTTCCATTCGTTGATCTTTGCGTGATGGCCGGTCAAGAGGACTTTTGGTACTCGATGCTTCTTTCCTTTCCACACGAGAACTTCCGGGCGGGTGTAGACCTCGGGGCTTGAAACGCGCGAAGCTTCGAGCGATTCGGTTTTGCCCAAGACTCCCGGCACATGCCGCGCGATTGCGTCGATGACGGTTGCCGCCGGTAATTCACCGCCGGTGAGCACATATGGACCAACCGAAACTTTTTTCGCTTTGAGGATTTTCTGCACGCGCGCATCAATGCCTTCGTAGTGCCCACAGATGAAAAGAATATCCTTCTTTTTGGAAAGCCTCTTGGCTTCAACCTCATCAAAAGTCTTGCCGTCGGTTGCGAAGAATACTATTTCAGACTTCCCTTTTGTCCAAGGGCTCCCCTTGGACAAAGCCTTTGAGGCTGCGCGGAGGATCGCGTCGGGTTCTAAGACCATCCCCGGTCCCCCGCCATACGGCCGACGATCCACCCGACCGTACTTGTCGCGAGTGAATCTTTTGGGATCGTAGTAGGAAATTTTTATTTTTTTAGCGGCCACGGCGCGGCCGATGATCGAGGCCTTCAGATACGGCTCGATGGATTCGGGGAAAAGCGTGATGACGTGAAAATGCAACATTACGCGCTCTTGATGTCGTTGAGCACATCGTCTATCGAGCGCTCACGCGGCACATTTTGCTTCTCGCGCGCCGGCAGCGGCGTGCTCATGCCTTCGCCACCCATAACGACTTGACGCTCGCTCCCTTCCGGCTCCTCTATCTTGAGATTCACACGCGCGTCATGCTTCATGCCGACCACGCGCAGGATGGTGCGGATGGCCTTGGCGGTGGCGCCCGAGCGGCCGATCACCTTGCCCATGTCGTCCTGATTGACCTTGAGTGTAAGCAGGACACCCATCTCGTCCACGGTGCGATTGATCTTCACGTCAGCCGGATTGTCTACCAGCTCTTTCACTACATATTCGAGAAATATCTGATCTTGTTCCATGCGGGAATTATAGTGGACTGATTACGAGCAGTTTGCGAAAGAATACGACGGCTGTCAACTACCCTTCCTGCACAACGACTTTGGAAGGCGTGTCCTTGAGGGCACCCATTGTATCTTCCGCTTCAGCTGTAGACTCTTCATCTGGAGCGGCCATCGTTGCGGGAGTCGCGTCTGGCGCAACGGCTAGTTCCTCCTTGGCAGGTGCCTTATAGCTCGGGAGAACATTGATCTTTTCGTCATTCAAAATACCGGCCGAAACGAGCATGTTGTGGACAGTGTCCGAAGGTTTTGCGCCCACCGACATCCAGTACTTGATGCGGTCTTCCTTGAGATTTCGCTCCTTGCTCTTGGGATTGTAGCTGCCGACCAATTCAACGAATTTACCCGCCTGGGGGGCGGCGGTGTGCTCGGTAACGACGATGCGGTACGAGGGGATATTGGTGCGCCCCCTCCTTTGCATGCGGATCTTCAACATATGCGTCGCGGCACTGTACCAGAAATAAAATGGTCTTGCAAACTGCCTGCAGATTGTACCTTTTGTGTGACGCTCTGTTGAGGAGGTTTCTATGCTCAGGCTGAGCCTGGGCATTGTCACAGTCGTATTCTTGGTATTCGGGTCTCTTATGTGGGCCGCAATTGTGGCCCATTGATTAAACGGCCGGCGCAAGACTTCGTCTCTGCGCCGGCTCCCTCTGTATGACCTCGAACTCGAACGGCTATGCAGCGGCCGGAAATCGCTCCAAGTAATGGGCCAGAATGTCCGCAGCAGCGTCCTCGGCACTACTTCTGGTGGTGTCCACCTGAGTCCACCCGGGATGCGCCGCTTGGATCCGGAGAGACGCCAAAACCTCTTCTCTCACCGTATTGAGATCGGCATAGTCGTCATTGGTCTCAATATTTCCCAGGTGCTTGAGACGCGTCTTTCGCACCGCTGCCAGACGTTCGGGGGTTTTGTACAGAACGAAAACTCTTTGAGGATCTACACCCTCTAGCTCCCGCGGTAGCGGCCGACCTGGCACAATGGGGACGTTGGCGGCATGTATCCCATGTCGTGCCAACATCATGGAGACTGGGGTTTTCGATGTTCGACTGAGGCCGAGTACCACGACATGCGCAAGATGGAGTTCCTCGGGAAGCAGACCATCATCATGATCCTCCACGAAGTTGACAGCGGATATAAAGTTCGGATTATCTCGGTGACCAACTTTGCGCGATGGTGCCTTGCCCTGCAATCGCGCGACGGCTGCGATGCCCAGACCCAAAATGTCCACATCATCGACACCAGACTCAAGCGCGGCTACATGTACCAGCTCCTGCAGGCTGAGGTCGACAAGGCTGTGGAACACTATTGACCTGGTTGCAGAAGCGCTTCTCATCACGTCAATGATCTGTTGTGGCTTTCGTATGTTTGGTCTCCAATGTTCCTGCACCTTTATCCCGGGGAACTGGGCGCGGATTCGTTCCCAGATACGCCAGGCGGTCTCGCCGGTTGCGTGAGAAAGAAGATACACGTGGAGAATTTCGGATCCAGGCATTTGGCTACCTCGCCTACAAGATTCGGTGTCAAAGACCCTTGTCCGGGTCGAGCTTTCTCAAGGGACTGTACTCCTCGGCGTACCAGCGCGCCAGCCCTACGCCACCTCCCTACTTTGCAACCCGCTCCGCTTCTTCAAGCTTCACAGAAAGCAATTTCGACACCCCATCTTGCCCCATGGTGACTCCGTAGAGCTCACCCGCGGCGGCCATGGTGGCACGATTGTGAGTGATGACGATCAGCTGGCTCTTTTTGCCGAGCTCGCGGATCATATCGGCATAGCGCTTGGAGTTGGCCTCATCGAGCGCGGCATCGGTCTCGTCGAGGATGAGGAACGGCGGCGGATTCACCTGACTCATCGAGAAGATGAGCGCGATCGAGGTGAGCGCACGCTCGCCGCCCGAGAGCACTTCGAGCGTGTGTACTTTTTTCCTCGGTAGATGCACCGACACCGAGAGGCCCGCATACAATTCTTCTTCCCTTTCATCCCCTTCTTCCCATTCTTCCCCCTCATCAAGCTTTTGCTTCCCACGCCGTGGATCTTCCACAAGCAGCTTCGCCTCTCCCCCACCGAACAATTTTGCAAAAAATTCCTTGAGCGCTGCATTGATGAGATGCAAACCTTCTTTAAATCGCGCATCGATGGTCTTCTCGAGATCAGCGATCATGTCTTTGAGCGACTTGGCCGACGCTTCGAGATCAGCTAATTCGCGCGCAAGGAATTCATCGCGCTCTTTTGTCTGCGTGAATTCTTTTACCACCGCATCGCCATTGCCGATGCCTGATTCCTCTATCTTGATCTTGAGCCGCTCTACGGCGCGGCGGCGTTTCTCCTGCTCGCTGCGATCTTCGGAGAGCGCCCCCTGGGGCATCTCTTGCTTTTTCCAATCGTGAATAGCGGCACCCAAGAGCGCCACGCCTTCGCGCACTTCCTCCTCGAAACGCTGACGCAAGCTGGCGATGCCTGCGCGCGCGGTGTTGGCACCCGAGAGGGTAGCCTGGAGAGCACGTATCTGACCCTCGAGCTCGACCACATCGCGCTGTGCTGCAAACCCGGCCTCCCGTGCTTTCGCTATGTCTTTGCGCACGTTCTGTATCTCGTCGCCGATCGTTTCTTCTTCTGTCCGTTTCTTTTCAAGCGCAGCAGCGAGCCCATCGACATGCGCGCGCGCTTCGTGCGAAGTCACCGGCGCGGCGCCGGTGAGCCCGTCGACGAACGACCGGATGCGCTCTCGTACGTGCATGAGAATGCCGCGCAGGGCGACCGCGTCTTCATTCTTTTCCGCATCCGCGAGCGTCGCGTCGATCTCGCGCGCAAAGGTGCGCACATGCGGCACCGCCACGATCTGCTCCACCGTGATGGTATTGGCTTCCAGCGCTCCCTCGGCGCGGCCCAAATCGCGCGACAATTCAGCGCTCTCACGGCGCAGCGTCGAAACGCGTGCCTCGCGGTCATTGAGCCGCACCTGTAGTTCCGTGATGCGAGCGGTTTCGCCACCGCCACTCGTGCTCCGGGCATCCTGCAGGCGCACCTTCAATCCCGAAATCTCCTTCTCATGCGCGTGCGCATCCTGCAAGAGCCGCGCGTCTTCGGCCGTGATCCATGCGTCTTCGCGTGCAAGATATTCGGCCAATTTCGCGGCCAATTCTTCTTTCATTTCCCGCGCCTTCTCTATTTTCTCCACCTGTAGACGAAGAAAATTGATATGCGGCGCGATCTCACGCCGGAGTGATTTGGTCTTATCGATATTCACCGCCGTCTCTTCCAGCTTGCGCTCGCTTTCGGCTTTTTTATGTTGATACAGTTTCAAACCGAGCGCGTCCTCCACCATTTCGCGGCGCTCCTTGGGCGACGCATTCAGTATCCTATCGGCTTCGCCCTGCGAGATGATCTGGTATCCTGAGCCGCCGATATTGGCCCCTGCCAAGAGGCGAATGACATCCTTAAGCCGCACCACCGTACCGTTCAATACATACTCATTCTGCCCGTCGCGATATACGACACGCTCAATGACCACCTCTTTGAAATCGATGTCCAGCAAGCGTTTACTGTTGTCGAACACGAGCTTCACCGAAGCGCGATTCATGCGCGCGAGCGCCGGCGACCCGCCCCAGATCATATCTTCGCCCTTTCTCCCACGCATCGATTTCATCGACTGCTCGCCCAGCACAAAGCGGAACCCGTCCGCGACATTCGACTTCCCGCTACCGTTGGGCCCGACGATCGCGGCAATGGCGGTGCCAAAAACAAGTTCGGTCTTCTTCCCGAATGATTTAAACCCCCCGAGTTCGATCGACTTTAGGTACATCGCCACTCATTCTACCAGCCCTTTGCGGCCAACGCCTTTTCGGCTGCAGCTTGCTCGGCCTCCTGCTTGGAGCGACCTTCGCCTTGGGCTACCTTTTCTTGGCCGATGTATGCGCCGATTACGAACCGCTTGTCGTGATCAGGCCCGGATTGCTGAAGCATTTGGTATGAAGGTGTAATGCCATTTCGCTCCTGCGCCATCTCCTGAAATTTACTCTTTGCGTCCTGCCACGTCTTTTTCGCGACCACCTCGTCAGCCATGTGAAAAAGCTGAGCTGATATGAACTCTTGTGCCGGCGTGTAGCCGGCATCAAGATAGATAGCACCGATGAGCGCTTCGAACGCATTGGCGAGAATGATGGCCCGCGCGCGGCCGGTGTCTTTGGACTCGCCGCGAGAGAGCAGGAGGTGGTCGTTCATGCCGAGCTTCGTGGCGGCGGCGGAAATAGAAACGGTGTTGACGAGTGCGGCGCGCACGGCCGTGAGCTCCCCTTCCGCCTTTTCCGGATATTTCGCAAAAAGAAACTCGGTTACCACCAATTCGAGCACTGCATCACCGAGGAATTCAAGACGTTCGTTATGCTCTCGCCCTGCTTGACGATTCTCGTTGAGATACGAACGATGCGTAAATGCCTGCTCCAGCAAGCGTTCGTCTTTGAAGCTATATTCGATCTTTTTTTTAAATGCTGAGAAATCCATACATAAAGAGGGCAAGCAGCCTTTAGCGCCTTCTCCTGCCCCCCCTTCTTTCGACCTGTGCCTCATGGCTTTCCTCACGTTCTTCTACTTTTTTCTGCTCTTCAACCTCCACTCCGGTTTCAAGATGCGTTTGGGGGTCTTTGGTCTTCCGTGCGAGCGCATTGATAGCCGGCACGATGATCTTGAGCGTATCGTCATAAAAATTGAGGTCGCCCACGGCCGAGAGCGGGAACCACTGCGCATCGTCCAGTCCACCGGATGACCCGAGGCGCAATTCCGAGAAAGGTGACTCAGCGAGGAAATACGTAACGCGCTTGCGCTTCTTGCCGCCCTCGATCTTGCTGTCGTTGGCGGTGTATTCGTTGACCCCGAGCTCCTCGATGATGGTGATGTCCAAATTCATCTCTTCTTTGATCTCGCGGATCGCGCCTGCTTTCACGTCCTCACCTTGCTCTACTTTGCCCTTCGATATAGTCCAGTGGCCAAAAATATCGTGCACGAATGCGAGGTAGGTCTCGCTGCCGTCACGAGCATAGACGACTGCACCGGCCAGATGCTCGGTAGGCATCTTGATGGGTTTTTTCTGATCCTGTTTGCGCACACCGCCTTCTTCTTTGCCCGGTTCGCCCAACTCGATGTAGACGGCGCCCAAGACACCATTGACGAATCTCCCCGACGAGGCACTACCAAAAGTCTTCGCCAATTCGATCGCCTCATTGATGGCGACTTTTGCTGGCACTTGTGCTCTGTCGGCAAAGAGGAGCTCCGTGAGCCCGAGCCGCAGGATGTTGCGATCGATGGCGGCTATCCTATCGAGCGGCCACTCAGGCGCTGCGCGCACAATGACCTCGTCGATCTCTTTTTGCTTGGCGATCGACATCTTGAGGAGATTTTGCATGAACGACATGTCGCTCTCTCTCGCGCCAAACTCTTTTGAGTAATCCACAAGCCGCCCGAGCGCACCATCGATGCTCATTGAACCACCGCCCGAATCACGCTCGAAAAGGACCTGGAGTACGACTGATCTGGCGAGGTGTCTGTTGGACATACAGAAGAACAGGTTCTACGTTCTGGGTTCTAAGTTTGAGGGAATATTTTCTCGAAGGATCATCATAACGAAAGAACGGGGTGCAAAAAATGCTAGGTGGCGGTTTTTTCTTTTTCTTTCTCGCTCGTAAGCTGGCCGGATTCGCGGAGTGCTTTTTCTCGCCGTTTTGTGCGCGCCGTTTGGCGTTTGGCGCGAGCGACCACATCGATGACAACTCGTCCATTATATTTTCCACATGCGGGGCACGCGCGATGCGAGACACGCTCCGCGCCGCATTCACACAAGGAGAGCCGGGTGCCCGAAAGAGCCGCGTGCGAGCGGCGCATACCTGTCTTCGAGCGGTTGGCCCGCATTCGTACTACCATAGGCGGGATTATACGGATTCTTGGCTAGAAATCAATCTCATGCAAAAAGACCGACGGTGGATTGCTGAAAGCCCGTGCGCGCGGATTGCCGCGCAATGTGCGGCTGTGCCGTACCCTTTGTGCAGCTCAAACGCGTATGCTGGATACTTTTGGGCAAGTCGGGTCATGAGCCGGTCGCGTTCGACCTTGGCGACGATAGAGGCGAGCGAAATAATGGGCTCGCTCTGGTCGCCACGGATGATGGTGCGCTGATTCGCAAACTCCGGCGGCGCACATAGTCCCCCGTCAAGCAGAATTTCACACCGACTTGTCAGAGGACTCCCCTCTGACAGCTTACTGAGGCACCGGGCGAGGGCGCTTTTGATCGCGGGGACGATTCCCCACTGGTCGATCATCGATGATGATGAGAACGCAACGGCAAAATCAAGTTCCCCGTTCTCCCGCAAAACGGTCATCTTCGAGTACAAAAACTCCCGCGCCTTGGGCGTCATTTTCTTCGAGTCCTTCGCACCTCCGACCAGCTTCCAATCAAAATCTTGCGGCACCACGGCGGCCCCCACCGCAACGGGCCCCGCAAGAGGCCCACGGCCCGCTTCGTCGATGCCGATGAGATAATGCATATAATAAGTAGAATATCAAAATAGTTGGAGACCGCCCTTCTGCCGGGGCGATCTCCGTTGTCCGAGGACTCCCCTCGGTCAGTCTATCGGCCGATGGCCCTGAACTATGGCACTTCGAGCCGCGCCGCCAAGGCCTCGACTTTTTCTGCCACAGACGAGACTGCCACAGTTGCGGTGGAGAGCACGGCCTCGCGCTCGCGTGTTGCGGTCTTGAGCCATCGTTCGAACCCTGCCGAGTTCGTATACAGGCAGGGAATACCGGCCGCCCTTGCATGGCTCACGGTCGACAACGTGACCTGATAAGGCACGTCGAGGATGACTATCGCCATATCAACCCCCGCTAAAGTGCCGAGATGGTCAGCGTATTGGCATTGCTGCATGCCGACCAGTTCGTGACCAGCAGAAAGCAGAGCAGCTTTCATGTCCGGTAGTGACCATTCCCTGTCTCTGATGATGACGATTTGCATGGCCGGTCTCCTTTCGTGTGCAGGCCGAGGTCAATAATTCCATAAAATGCTAGCTATATCGATGCGCTATAATCGCTGCATGCTGCGCGCGCCTTTTGTCCATCTTCACACACACTCGCACTATTCGCTCCTCGAAGCGCTGCCGAAAATTCCAGAATTAGTTGCGGCAGCTAAGGCCGACGGGCAGACGGCGCTTGCTTTGACGGATAATGGCAATCTCTACGGAGCCATTGAATTTTATAAAGAATGCAGGGAGCAGGGCATCAAGCCCATTATCGGCGTGGATTTTTTCGTCGCGCCGCGGACGCGGCATGATAAGGAGCATCGGGTGGATGACCGGCACTCGCGGCTCGTCTTGCTCGCGGCCAATGAAACCGGGTACCATAATCTCTTGCAGCTCGTCTCCTTGTCGTATCTCGAAGGCTTCTACTATCGCCCCCGCATCGATCATGAATTGATCGAGCAGCATCGAGAAGGACTCATCGCCATACTTCCCAGTTTTTCCGGCGAACATGCGCGAGCTCTGAACGATGGAAATACAGAGCGAGCGAAAGAACTAGTGGCCTGGTACAAAAAAAACTATGGCGAACACTGTTTCGCCGAGATAACGCATCATCCGGAAGTCGAAGGACACGAAGCCAAACAAAAGAAAATTCTTGAGCTCGCTCGCGGTGAGCTTGTCGAACCGGTCGCGGCGCAAGATGTCTACTATATGCATACTGATGACGCGCCCGCGCGCGAGCTGGTGCAGAAGATCCGCACCGGCGGCACCCTGGACCGCGAGACGGCAGGGAGTGGGCCCGATTTTTCATTCATCACAGGGGCGCGCGCTGCCGAGCTTTTCGCCTACGCCCCAGGTGCACTCGACAACACGCAAAAAATCGCCGACGCGTGTCATATTGAGCTCAAGCTCGGTAAAGCGATCTTCCCCATCTTTCCCATTCCCACCGGCTCGACCGAAAACGCCGAGTTGCGCGGATTGGTCGAGGCAGGGATCACTGCACGCGGCATTCCTGCCACCCCCGAAGCCCGCGCGCGCATCGACTACGAGCTTGGCATCATCGAGCAGAAGGGATATGCCTCATACTTCCTCATCGTCGCCGACCTTCTCTCGTATGCGCGTACGCAGGGCATTTTCACCAACACCCGAGGAAGCGCCGCGGGCTCGCTTGTGTCGTACCTCTGCGGCATCACCACTGTCGACCCACTCGAATTCAATATGCCCTTCGAGCGATTCTTGAATCCGGAGCGGCCGAGCGCGCCCGACATCGATATGGACATCGCCGACAACCGACGCGACGAGCTCATCGAATATGCGCGTCAGAAATACGGTGCAGATCATGTGGCACAGATCGGCACCTTTGGCACCATGATGGCCCGGGCGGCAGTGCGCGACGTATCGCGCGCACTCGGCCATTCCTACGGCACCGGCGACGCCATAGCCAAGATGATACCTTTCGGCAAGCAGGGCTTCCCCGTCTCGATAGCGGGCTCACTCGAGGAAGTCCCCGAATTGAAGCAGGCCTACGATAGCGATCCCGATGCGCGCGAGATCCTCGATCTCGCGCAGAAAATCGAAGGCAACGCTCGGCACGTGGGCGTGCATGCCGCGGGTGTGTGTATCGCGCCAGAGCCGGTCGTGCATTACGCGCCCATCCAAATGGATCCCAAAGGCGGGAAGATCATTACACAATATGATATGTACTCAATTGCCGATGAATATGGGGGCGTCGGTCTTCTCAAATTCGATTTTCTCGGTCTCACCAACCTCTCGGTACTGGCCGATTCGGTCGCGCGGGTGAAGCAGCGCCTCAGCGTCGATATCGATCTCGATAAGATCCCACTCGACGACAAGAAAGTGTACGACATGCTCTCCCGCGGTGAGACCCTCGGCGTATTCCAAATGGCTGGCGGCGGTATGACCGCATATCTCAAAGATCTCAAGCCCACCGTCGTGCATGACCTGAACGCGATGGTCGCGCTCTACCGCCCCGGCCCGATGGCTTTTATCCCTGAATATATCGAACGCAAGAAAAATCCTGCGCGCGTCAAATACCTCGACCCGCGCATGGAAAGTATTTTGAAGCCCACGTACGGCGTCCTCATCTATCAAGACGACGTGATGATGATGGCGGTCGAACTCGCCGGCTACTCGTGGGGCGAGGCAGACAAATTTAGGAAAGCGATGGGCAAGAAGATCCCCAAGGAAATGGCCGCGCAGAAAGAGCATTTCACCCGCGGCTGCATTGAACACGGCATGAAGCCGGACAACGCGCGAAAATTGTGGGAGCAGATCGAGACCTTCGCCGCTTACGGCTTCAACAAAGCGCACGCCGCGAGCTACGGCAACCTCGCCTACAAGACCGCCTACATGAAGGCAAACTTCCCCGTCGATTACATGGCCGCGCTCCTCACCGCCGACGCCGGCGATGTGGAAAAGATCGCCGAGACGGTGGCCGAATGCAAGCGCATGGGTATCCATGTATGGCCGCCGTCGGTCAATCAAAGCTATGGCAATTTCACGGTCGTTGATCAACACAACATCCGCTTCGGGTTGTATAGCATCAAAAATTTCGGCACGGGTGTGGGGGATTCGATCATCGCCGCGCGCCAGCCTGCGCAGGCAGGCGAATCGGACGGACCCGCCTCGACTCGCGACGGCTCGTCGACGCAAGGCGGGACATTCACCGATATCACCAACTTTCTGTCTCGCATTCCCGACAAAAATTTGAATAAAAAATCGCTCGAGGCACTCATCATGTGCGGCGCACTCGACGACATGGGTGAACGTGGCCAGCTGGTCGCCAATATCGAACTCTTGCTTGGCTACCACCGCCAACACATAAAGGGGCCGAGCGATCAGGGCTCTCTCTTTTCCTCGACCTCACTCGGAACAAGTACTCCGGCAACACTCAAACTCCCGGCGGCACCCGAGGCCACAATGGACCAAAAGCTCGCGTGGGAGAAAGAGCTGCTCGGCCTCTACATTTCCGGCCATCCGCTTGATAAGCACGCCGAGAAACTCAAGAACGCAAAGACGACTATCCGCCATGCCAAAGAAAATCTGAAAGGCGTCGAGACAGTGATCGCCGGATTGGTCGAGAGCACGCAGCCGATCCTCACCAAAAACGGTGAGAAAATGATCTTCCTCAAATTGGCCGACCTCTCCGGCGAGATAGAAGTGGTGATATTCCCGCGCACCTTGAAAGAGCACGAAAATCTTTTTCTTCCCGGTCAATGCATCATGCTCAAAGGCCGTATTTCGGATAGAAACGGGGAACCCAGTTTTGTCGTCGAAAAAGCAAAGGCGCTCTAGCTGTCCCTCATGAAGCCGCGTGTTTATACACAATTGACAGATCACACAAAGCCGCATACAACCTATATGGGACGAGGCATGCACTGCGCATGACCAGGTCCGAGGCAACACGACTTGGGAGAGTGGGGATGTTGAATACTGCATCGGTCCTGGACGGTGATGCCGTTGCGGGACATCCAATGGAGGTGAAATACACCAGTATTCAACTTGCAGAGCGAACATGGTCTGAGAGCGAACGGATCTTGAAGGCCATCGCAGCCGGCCGACCCGTCTCGCCCCAGAACCTGGCCAAGGTGAAAGCACATTTAACGAATTTTCTCGCGCTCGTAGAGCTACGCGAGGCGGAACACTCGGCAGGTACGGCCGACTAATGTGTCATCAACGGCAGTCATGGGGGGCATCGGCCGGATGTCCCCTCGCATTTTTATAACCGACTGCGAGCTGCTATCATCTCTCCATGTACGAAGACCAAGCGCCCAAAGAGCAGGATCACCGCAAACTGGGCCGCGAGCTCGATCTCTTTACCTTTTCTGATTTGGTCGGCAGCGGGCTCCCCCTCTGGACCCCGCGCGGCACGCTCGTGCGCGATCTGCTCGACGACTATGTGTGGGAAATGCGCAAAGCGCGCGGCTATGAAAAAGTCGAGATCCCCCACATCACAAAAAAGGATCTTTACGAGAAAAGCGGACACTGGGACAAATTCAAAGACGATCTCTTCCGCGTCCGTACGCGCGAGGGCGACGAATTTGCCTTGAAGCCGATGAACTGTCCGCATCACACGCAGATCTATGCGCGACGCCCGTGGAGTTATCGCGATCTGCCACAGCGCTATGCAAACTCGACGATGTGCTACCGCGATGAGCAATCGGGCGAATTGAATGGCCTCTCGCGCGTGCGCGCATTCACACAAGATGACGCGCACGTATTCTGTCGCGAAGTGCAGGTCAAGGAAGAGTTCCTCAAGATCTGGGACATTATCGAGAGCTTCTACGGCACATTCGGATTTTCATTGCGTATACGGCTTTCATTCCATGATCCGAAAGAGCCGGAAAAATATCTCGGAGACAAGGCGCGGTGGGAACAGGCCGAAGACACCTTGCGCGCGATGACCACCGAGCGCGGTGCAGATACCTTCGATGGTCTCGGTGAGGCGGCATTCTATGGCCCTAAGCTCGATTTCATGGCGGAGGATTCCCTCGATCGGCAGTGGCAGGTGGCGACCATACAGCTCGACCTCAATTTGCCGGAGCGCTTCGATCTCACCTGCGTGAATGAACAGGGTGAGAAAGAGCGTATCGTCATGGTGCACGCGGCCATCATGGGTTCGATCGAGCGATTCCTTTCGATCTTGCTCGAACATGTGGGTGGGACACTCCCCCCCTGGCTCTCGCCAGTGCAAGTGAAGGTGCTCCCTATATCAGAAAAACACGCGGAGTACGCGAAGATCGTTATCAACGAATTGCGCGGAGCAAATATTCGAGCCGAGATTTCTGCAGACGACAGCTTGGGCAAGCGCATCCGCAATGCAAAAACAGAAAAAATCCCCTACATACTCGTGCTCGGGGATCAGGAAATGGAAGCTCAGACCGCGACCTTGGAAGGTCGCGCGGGCAAAGTGGGCGCACTGCCGCTACCGGAAATTATTGTGCGCTTGCGGGCAGAAATAGAAACACGGGCGGCTTAAAAGTGCCCTCCAAAAACAAAAGCCCCCGAGGGGGCTTTTGTTTCACTTTGTCGAACAGGGCGGCGACACTCGATAGATTCGCAATTACGCGCGCGCGATGACGATGCGCGGAGCGGCACCAATGACCGATCGGTCGATGATCATCGAGTCGGTCGTGATGCCTGCCTGCGCAGGCAGGCGGCGGCTTTCCATCGTGGGAAGCGTGCGTGCGGCAACTTCTTGTGTAGGAAGCTCAGGAGCGATAGCCGAAGTGGCTACCTCTTCCTCGGTGCTGCCCTCATCCATGGCGTCGATGTGATCGGCGTAGGTGGAGCGGCGACCGAAGAGATTACCAGCAAAGGCCAAGGCGCCAGCGCGGCCTGCCTGCGCAGGCAGGTAGTAGACCATGAGGTATCCGGCTGCAGCTGCGAAAGCCAAGAGAGACATCCAGTAGATCGTGTTGCCCACCGGGCCGTAATCGAAGCCAGTGTAGGGGATCTGCGTGAGCGAAACCGAAGGAGTAGCCGGCTGCGAGTAGTAGACCGGAGCCGGGATCGGCGTCGCGTAGGTCGCCGGGACGATGTAGTTGTTGGTCGCGTAGTTGGCCGTCGACTGGCAGGTCGCCGTGCCGCCCGGGCCCGAGATCGTGAGCGTGTAGGTCGTGTAGCCCTGCGGGTAGACAATCGTGCTGCCAGAAGGATTCACGGTGCCCACATTCGGCGTAATGTACGCGCTCGTCGCATTGCTCGAAGACCAATTCAGGGTGATCGGCTGGTTGTAGTAACCTGTATTGTACGAATTCGAAGCGGAGATCGTGCACGACGGTGCTGCGATGCGGCTGTACTGCGGAATCGTGTACTGCGCAAGATACTGCGGCTGCGCCTGCGAGACCGGTACCACATTCACCGTGTTGGAGATGTTGATCGGGCCGGTCGAGGCATGAGCCGTCGGGTTGTTGGTATTCGTGTTGTTGCTTGAGCTTGTGTTGCTGATCGGCGCAACGTACGCATTTGGATTATTCGTGTTGGTGCTCGTCACTGGGCCAGTCGAGCTGTTGCTGGTCGTGTACGGGTTGCTCGAAAGATTACTCGAGGAATAGGTCCACGGATTGCTTGTGCTGTTGCTCGTGACCGGGCCGTTGCTGGCGGAGCTTATGCTCGGGCCGGTCTTATTCGTGTTGGTATTGGTGTTGTAGACCGGAGCGTCGGTGAGCGTGTTGGTATTGGTGTTGGGATTGCTGTTGTAGCTCGACTGTGATTGAGCCTGGCTCTGATCCTGGCGCGGGGCGCTCGGTGTGTTGTAGCTCGGGATCGAATACGTCGGGGTGTTGTACCGCGGTGTATTGTAGGTCGGCATGCTGTAGTTGGGGGTGTAGTAGTTTGGGGTGTTGTACGACGGCGTATTGTAGTACGAGAGAGTATTGTACGACGGAGTATAGCTATCGGGTGTGTAATAACTACCGACATCGTTCCACGCAGTTTCCGGCGTGTAATAACTACCGATATCATTCCACGCAGTTTCAGGTGTGTAGTAGCTGCCGATGTCGTTCCACGCAGTGTCGCCTCCGACGATACCGGGACCAAAGAGGTCATAACCGCCGTTGTATTCCTGTGCGTGAGCAGTAACTGCAAATGCACCCACAGACAATGCGAACACGACCATCATTATGGGCAGAACCGCGAATGCATTCTTTACAGGTGTATTTGTCATACTTTTTCAATTTCGTTACTAATACTTATAAAGGTTATTAATAATAATGAGGAACGCCGGTGATTATAAGCTATTTTTGGAGCTTGTCAAGCCCTACCATCCCAGCAAAGGTAGCGGGGAGGCAGACCAGCGTTAGCTGGCCGCCTCCCTCTTTTTGTTGGTCGGCTGCTGATGACGGGGCGGCATGTCATACTTGGGACCCTTCGGAACGATGAACCCCTGGGTATGGCAAACCATGATGCGATGCTTGCACGAGTCGCCGGGACGGGTGCCCAACGACCGCCCCTGTCGGCGGGCTTCGCGAGCACACACGCCGATCCGACGGTCGTCATAGTAGCCCGTCGCATACCTGCACGGGGCTCCCTCGATCTCGAAGTCGAGCGGCTCATAGAGGCGACCGCAGGGCGGTGCCTTTTGCATGTAGGCCCAGCCCCCGCCCTTGATCGGGGCCCAGATGTTGCCCTGCTGGTCGGCTAGCGCGACCGGCGTACGCTTTTCGCCTGGCGGTGCCAGACATTGTTGTGCCGCGACTTTTTGGACAAACAGCGCAGCAAAGATACAGCCGAGCACGCCTGCACGGATAACCAAGCAAATTGTCATGGTCCTCTCCCAGTTGCGATCCGCATTGGACCTACGAAGAACTCCCCTTTTGCAAGGGTTCGGCATAGTCCAACTAAGTTGGAGCACATCGAACACTTGAAAAAACTTGGCCGGAGCGGGCTGAAGGAAAGCACATATCGTTGTGTTCCTCAACCCGCTCCTGCCTACCCCGCCGATGGCAGCTCTAGCGTGGCTTGCCGATCGGCTTGCCGCATTGCTGGATCCGCGTGATACGCGGATTACTCGGATCGGCAACTTCCCGCACCTCACCCGCCTTGCAGCCGGCCCTGTACTGGACCGTAAACGCTGGGTGCTTCTCGGCGCACTTGCCGCCGATCTGCTGATACCCCTCGCAGAGATTGGCTTCGCTGTTGCGGCCGCGGGTAATCCATTCGCGCACGTCGCGCGAATTCGTGACGGGCGGCGGCGAGCCATGCAACGAGTTGTTGCCCTGGGGACCGCCGTAGACCGGGGCCTGCTGATAGTAGGGTCCCGGGCCATTGGCATAGCCCATCGGTCCTCCGTAGGGCGGTTGCATGATCGGGGCCTGCGGAGAAACACCACCGATCCTGACCGTTCCGGCACCGTGCTGACCAGCATAGGCACCGCTGATTTGCGGGCCATGGTAGCCGCCGGCACACGCCGCGGTGAGCACAAGCAAACCGGCAATTGCGACGAGCCGGCTTAGGTTTTTAAAGATCGACATCTCTTCCTCACTGGTTTACCCACACGGGATGTGTGGTTTCCTGCTGAAACCGATAGGGCAATTATATCACCTTAAAGTCAAATGTCAATGGCAAGAATATGCCTCAAAATAAGGGTAAATCGGAAATATGCAAAGATTTTGGGACGGGTGCTTCGCGCGTATGCGAAGCAATCCCGTCCCAGTTTTTCGACTCCTTTGCAAAACTCCTTTCCGAAAGTGTTGTTATTCTTTTGACAGCACAGGACGATAGCTGATTGCCCCCTACCCTGCGGGCGGCAATTGTACCGCCACAAGTGGCAAGAACCCTCGCCCACCCGTTCTGCGCGCCTCGACGACCTCCGCGAGGAATTCACGGGCGACCGCCGGATCATTGACGCTCGGGAAAAACGAGAGGTGGAAGATTTGCTCCCCGACCCGAAAGGTTGCAGGATCCGGATTTCTCTCGAACGCCGCAGTTCTTACATCCTGCTGCAGGCGCATGACCATGTCCTTGTGGGGCTGTATGATCAAGACGTCCACGATCACGAAGATGAACAAGATGACCTGGTTCTGGACCGATCCTGTCGTCTGTACGATTTCGTAGATCCTGCTTTTCTCGCCCGCCATGATCAAGGCGCCAAAGGTCATTAGGGTTGTCCCGATAACCAGGGCGGCACCGATCCACGAACAATACCTGTCCAGTTTAACGAGGCGGGGATGGCTCTGGGTCGTGAGGCCCGAGATGATGTTGGACAGCATGTATATGCCCACCACGATCTGAGCATATTCCAAGAAAAGCAGGGTGTACGTGCCCAGAGGCAGACGGTCCCAGCCCAAGACATAGATGGCGAGGTCGAGCACCGGTATAATTATGGCCGTGAACGCCGCCAGTATCGTGATGGGTAACTCTACTACACCGAGTATTCGCGACATGACGGCCCTCCTAGGCAATCAATCACCGGAACAACTCCGGACTAACGGTTATAATACAGATTTTTTACTATTTGTCAATATTTGCAGACTCCTCGCTCAGCTCTTTAAGGGCGTTCTCCAAAACCTCGATAGCAGCCAACCCTCGCTCTTGTATCGCCGCGATGGCCTCTGTCTCTTCTGCCTCATCGACAAGCGATTCGAAATATGCTCGCGCGATTATCTCCTTACGCAAATCTTCGGGAAGCCGCGGCATTTGTTCGATCAAATATGCTTCAGCCGCCTGCTCATTCCCTGCCTGCGCAAGCTCTACGAGCTTATCGTGGACGGCTGCCAATTCCTCTTTGTTCATTGCTTGGTTCATACGTTGTCTAGTGAAAGATCTTCTCTGCGGCTCCCCATGATCACTGCGGCTAAGGCCGCAAGTACGCCTCCGAGAAAGGAAAAGAATCCGCTGCGCGCGACCTCGGCCGGAGCGGCGCGCTGCGGTAGGCCAGCTGGTTCAAAAGAATCTCGTATTTCTCGACGTTGAACATCCGTCTTCTGATTCCAATCAGGGACCGAACGCCTCTTTGCGTCCCATGTACGACTCAGAGAATCCTGTGCAAGTGGGCTACGCTCGTATCCAAGGAACATGGCTTGTGCTTGTTTGAATGTCTGCACACCAGAACGTACGGGCTGTATGTCCTCGGCACGGAAGGCTCCTTGCTGGAGCGCGCGGCGCACCTCGGGGTCGTGGGAAAGCGTGAGCGACATGAATTCTGTCACGCTCTCAAGAGCTTCATTAACTTGCTTCAAAGTCAAATTCTTGTTTGCTTTCTTGTCGAGCCGCTCCGCCTCTCTGACGAGTCCCTGGGCCTTGTACATCGACCCTGTAACATTGAACAATCTTCTGAACTTCCCCCAATCTTTTACGATGTTAGCCTCAACACGATCAATAGACGCTTCACGGTCCTTTGCATCCTCACGGTTGATGATCTTTTCAGCATTGTATCGTGATCGGCTCTTGCCGATACTAGCGAAGTCGACTATATCGAGTGCCTTCCTGAACATGCCCCAATCCTTGCGGATATCGGCCTGAACGCGATCGACGTGTGCTTCATGGTCCTCTCTATCTCCGACTTTGAATGTCTTTTCGTAGTCCGCCCAATCGGTCTTGCTCCTGCGCAACACGCTCTTGACCTCGTTTTCCCAACGCCGGTAGGTAGAGGTATTTCTGTTCTTGTCCAACCCGTTGACCGCGCCCACGTATGTCTCAACTTTTTCGCGAGGCAATTTCATGGCAAGTATCATGGCCTGCTCCTCGATAACTCCTTTTGTATATTCCGTACCCTGAAGATCGACGATGTTACGGAAAGCGGCGTTACGTTTTTTGCCCACCTCGACATCCTGCGAATTGACTGCCCCACGCAGTCGCTCGCCCATTTGAGTGCGTATGGTGTATTCATGCCTAGCGTATGCTATCAGTGCCTCATCCTGTTCGCTCAGAAGCTCGCCAGCAACTGCTTTGGCGTATACCTCCGTGAATTTCCCGCCACTCTGTCCGTCCAAATTCTTGAGAAGATGATTGAACAGTGATTCGGTTTGAGGGTCATTTTGTATCTCGCGCAACGTCTTCGCTTTCATGCCGATCGGCAACTCTAGTGGCTTGGTCCAATCCGGTAGTACAACTCTTTGAGCATCTTGGGTAACAACATCAGGGCGCGTTATCTCTCCTGCTCGTCTAGGCCGCCCCATGTCGCCCCTTTCGGATCTTCCGGCAGTTGCCTGAGTATCTTCGCGTGCATTATCGCGTCGAGGATTCTCTCCCTCTCCCGTTGTATTCCTGGGGGCCGTGCGGGCAGGTCTAATCGTTCGCTCTCGGTCTGTATTCAATATTTCATCCCGCTGCTCCTGAGTAAAAAAGGTTCCGGGCCTTTGCAGATGCTCCCATCCCAAGATTCTATAGCGGTCAACTCCGGTGCCATAGCGAGGAACAAACTGATTGGGATTCAATTCCTCTCCTTCACCTCCGCCAACTCCAGGCCGATCTTCCCCGCCGTCGCCTCCACCTCCTCCTCCTCCTGCACCATTGCCGCCAGCACCATTTCCACCTGATGCCGTGGACCTTTCAACCTGATCGGCTACACTACCCTCAGCTTCGTTAGCTGAAATAGCTACTGTCGCGGGAACCGCATCAGCAGCAGCAGAAGGATTTGCGGGAGTATGCGCGTCTGTATATTGCGCTGCTTCTGCCATTCTTCTTGCAGCTAATATTTCAGTATTCTCTCCTTGACCAGGTGCAACGGGTTCAATCGTAGCTGCTGTTAAACGGGTTACTGCAGATCGCGGTAAAGCTTCTGCTCCAGAACCTATGCCCGCCTGCTGATCTTGCGTCATCTGCGCTCTCTCAGCATCAGTAGCGGGTCTAAGACGTAAACCAGTTGGCTCGTGAAGAAACGAGTTTGTGTCATCTGCGTTTGGATCCGGCGTATAAATGAGACCTGAAAAACCGGGCGGACTTTGATCTGGCATCACTCGGAAATATTTCCGTTGCGTGCCTGCCTCCTGTGGGTTCGATACCGGCCCTTCCTCGAATCCATGATCTACAACTGATGGCGGCACTACAACATGTTCATTGGGGTGTTCATAAGGCGCAACGGTATCCTGTCTTTTGGACCTCTCTATTCCTCCATCCATGGGCGGAAGTGTAGCATGTGTGCCTGATCAAGGGGATATATGTTGTGGAATATAAAAAGACAGGGGGCATGGAGAGCCCCCTGTATAGTCAAAGATCGTGTTGTGCTTCGTAACCGTCAGATTAGGGAGAAGCGTTTAGGCGTCTCCATGATCCGATGGCAGCCTGACCGGCTTCATAACGTGGACTGGGCTGGTGGACAACATGCCCTTCCCAATCGCCTCGATTGCGGCAAGACGTTGCGCCTCCGCTTCGAGATAATCGAGATAGAGCTTCTGCGAATTGGGGTCATCCGTGACATCCCAGACGACCCATCCAGTGTGCTGGAGTTCGTGGATCCGCAGCGTGCCATCGATGTCGCCTTCGAGAATCCCCCCGCCAATCGGCACTTCGGCTCCCGTCTCTCGAAGACGCACGACGCCAGGGGCACCGCGGATGTGTCCCAGCCGCTCGTCGTAGAGGATCTTCGACTGAGCCGTGATGGCAATGTCGACACCCTCACCGAAAAGTGACGCCGAATCTGGACTCAGGGGAAAGATGCCGTGTTGACGAATCTTCTTTCCCTGGCTCATGATCCTAGCCACGTCTTCCTGGGTGCCGCCGCGACCCCGCCCCTGGCTGGGAATCAAACCGGTACGGAAGATACGAAGCCCCACGCCGTCTTTGTAAGGAGTCACGAATTCGAGGTTTCCCTCGGAGTCGATGACTTCGAGATCCGCGCGGTAGAGCATGTCTCCGTTTGGACGCGGGGTCTTGCCTTTCACCTTCGACAGCGCGATCGCGCTGGGTGCGCGACCACGGCGGCGCTGAGCGTTGAGCGGACCCATGATGACGCTCAGTGACGGGTCGCCGTCGGTGATCGTATCGGTGAGCTTGAAACCGCCGAGATGCGGCAGGTCCGGCTTCTTCAGAATCTCACGGGTAAAACGCGGCCATGAGATTGTGTTTTCGAAACGTGCCATGGGATCCTCCCCCTGTTGGCGGCTGCGTTGGGCAGGATTGCCCGAGCACTATGCTCTGAGGTGCATCATATCACACTTGACAGATTTGTCAATGAGTTGAGAAATGAGAATTCATGAGGAAAAATCAAGAAAAAGATCAAGGGCGCCATGCAACACGGCACGGCGCCCCCAATGAACAGCGCGTAGTGGATTACGCCGAGGTGCGCGTCTCTTTTTCCAGACGGCTGATGGTGGCGTAGGCTTCCTGGTACCGACTGATGATCGGGTAGAGATTGCGGATGACGAGATACCCGAGCACGAACCCCGCATGCACGAGCACCAGCAGTTCCGCCGCCCAGTCGGTGGGACCGTACCAGACCGGGCCGGGGATCGCGAACATGTTGTACCAGCTCGCGATCAGCATGAAGACCCAGACCGCCGCGAATGGAAGCCACCCGGCCGCGAGCGCCACCGCGACACCGACATACGGCCAGTACATCGAGCGGCGCTGGGTGTCCGATTCCTTCTGGTCGAGCTTGCCGTACTTGTTGATCTGGCCGAGGATCTCTTGGAGTTCGACAGGCCAGTAGAAAGTCGAGAGGGTCATCCAGCCGAGTGCGATCAACATCCTTGTACGGGGATCGACAGGTAGCCACGCCAGTGCTGGGACGCCGACGCCGACGATGAGGGCGATGATCGGAGCATCCCATTTCGTCCACCAATGCATCCTGGCATGAGCAATAGCGGGCTTGTGGCGCCAGAATTTCCAGTGATGATACCCAGCCTCGAAGTCCTTGAATTTCTCACCTTTGGGTTCCTCAACGGTTCCCCCGGCTTGCGGCATGGGCGAGATGGCCCACATCGTGCGCCGAAGGAAGAAGATCGCTAGGCCGGTGGAGATGATGCCAGCCGTACCGATAGCAAGCGTAATCAGCGGCGGCGAACCCCAGACGAAAAAGGCGACGTTGAAAAGAAGCCACGCGAGCCAGGCAATAACGAGCCCGAGCCAGACTTTCCTTTTTACGCTCATCAATAATTCCTCCAACAAGGATGACAAAGAGCAATCGCCATGATCACTACATTTGCCGGTGAACCCAACCCGACATGAGACCACCTCATTCGGGGCTAAGAAAGATTATGCAGGAAAAATTGCACCAAGTCAAACATCCCTTGGGGTAGTGTTTTAACTCACGGTCGTGAACTAAAATGCTACCTATGCCATTCAATCGGTCCCGATGAAATCGGCCGTGAGAATGTAGCGCGCGCTTTTGCTGGTGAGGGTGTCGCAGGTCACGAGCGTGAGCTGTGCGCCGTTTGCGACATGGAGCGGTATCTCGAAGCCGTCATTGGTGTCAGCCCTCACGACCGAAGTTACGCTGTAGATATATTCTTTTGCGTCCGAACCAAGAATGATGATGGTCGCTCCCTCTTTCACCTCGGGAATATTGTTGAAGGCTTGATACATTTTGTTGTGCACGATGGGCAGGTGCGACGAGTGCGCGAAGATGATCACATTACCCTTCTCGCCGAGCTTGGCCGAAAGCGAGTAGCGCGCGGGGCCGTTGGTGAGGAGCGCATCGAGCGCGGCCACACTGGTCGTACTCGGATTTTGCACTGGCAGATTGATGCCCACGGAGGCAATGCTGATGCGCTGGGGAAATGCGGTCGGTACGAGCGCCGCTACAGGCGCGACACTCGATCCACCTGCCTGCGCAGGCAGGCCAAGCTGCGGAAGATCGGTGAGCGAGATCTCATCAGGATCACTTGTGGTGAGTGGGGTCGAACCGTCGATGTAGTACGGCACGAAGCCGATCGAGTCGGCCGCGGAAAGCGACAAGAAAAACACCACGAGGGTAGCAGCGATAAAGACGGGGAGGGGTGCTTTTTTTGAGGCTTTGCGGGCCACTTGTGGTGAGCGAAGTCGAACCATATTGACAGCGGCATATTACCATGATAATGTCCCATGTGTCAAGCTTTGACAGGTAGTGCCCCTATCCATAAAACTACTCCCATGCCCGAAGCACCGAAAGCCCCGCAGAAACTTCTCCCTGCCGCAAAAGAGAGCATAGCCATGAGCTTCGTCTCCAACGCGCTTGCGATTGCTGGTTTTATCATACTGACTTTCATCGTCATGTGGGGTGTCGTACACGTCGCTTCCCTTTCCAACTTCTCTTTCAGTGCTCTCTTCGCCTCGTCACCCAAAATCGAAATAACGGTGCCGAAGGGTGCAGTGTCTGGTCAGCCCGCAACTATTCTCTGGAAATTGACCCGCGAGGACAAGCCCGGGAGTTTCTCGTTTCTCTACCAGTGTGAACAAAATTTCTCTTTCACCACGCGGGGCTTTGCCGACATACTGAACAAAGTCCCCTGCGGCGCTTCGATCAATGTCGGGTCATCGACTTCTGCGACGATGATCGGGGTGGTGGTCGGTACTGGTTCTGTGTCGGTCCCCTTCTCGGTCATTTTCACACCCGCAGATGGAAGCGCGCGCGTCGAGGGTTCGGCAAAGGTGAGCGTTGCACCAGCTGTGCAGCCTGTACAACAAATACCAGTGGTGCAAGAACAAAAGCCCGCTCAAAAGCCGATCACCGAAAAAGTACCCGTGAAGAAAACGGCTCCGGTGTCTTCCGGCCCCGCTGATCTCTCGGTACGCATCATCGCCACCGGCTACATCGACCCGGCTTCCGGCGCACTCCTGATGAACCGCGCACCGAATCCGGGCGACATCGTCGGTGTGGAATTTGATATCGCCAATATCGGCGGAAGCCCGACGGGCACGTGGTATTTCGACGCGCACTTGCCCACCGCAACCCCCTACACCTACACCTCGCCTGCACAGGCCTCTCTCGCGCCGGGCGCACACATTATGAACACTCTGCGCTTCACCCAGCTTGCTCCAGGCGGCGGCCTCTTCACCGCAATTGCCAACCCTTCGAGCCAAGTCAACGACGCCAACCGCACCAACAACGAAGCCGCGCAGGTGATCTACTAAACATCCAACGTAGCTTCGTGCGCGTGGGATTGGATGAATGATTTTCGTGCCGGCACGTCGGTGCCCATGAGCATGTCGAAAATTTTGTCGGCTTCCTGTGCGTCCTCGATGGTGACTTGTAGTAGTACGCGCTTGCTTGGGTCCATCGTGGTCTCTTTGAGCTCGTCGGCATTCATTTCGCCCAAACCCTTGTATCGCTGAACCGAGATCTTGGGTACTCTCTTTTTTGCCCCCGTTTCTCCCCCTTCACCCCCTTGCTCCCCTTCGTCTGCTTCCTCTTCGCTGCTCTCTGATTCGATCGGCATGTCTGCGCCGACGAGTTTGACGCGCTCCGCATCGGAATACGCGTAGTGGATCTCTTTGCCTTTGCGAATTTTGAACAAAGGCGGCTGCGCGATGTAGAGGTAGCCGCCGTCTATCACCGGGCGGAAGTGACGGAAAAAGAGCGTGAGCAACAGCGTGCGGATGTGTGCGCCGTCCACGTCGGCATCGGTCGCGATGATGATCTTGTGATAGCGTAGCTTGCTCACATCGAAGATGTCGCCAATCGCGGTACCGAGCGCCACCACGAGATTGCGAATTTGTTCGCTCGCAAGCATTTTATCCAAGCGCGCTCGTTCGATATTCAATATCTTTCCGCGCAGCGGCAAGACCGCCTGCGTGCGGCGATCGCGGCCGGTCTTGGCCGTGCCACCGGCCGAATCTCCCTCTACGATGAAGAGCTCACTTTCTTCGGCTGATTTGGTCTGGCAGTCGGCGAGCTTGCCCGGCAGCGTCATGCCGTCGAGCGCGCCCTTGCGCATAATGCTGTCTTTGGCGGCCTTCGCCGCTTTACGTGCCCTCATCGCGAGCGCTGCTTTGCCGATGATCGCGCGTGCCTCATCAGGATTTTCTTCAAGGAATGCCGAGAAGGCTTCGCCAAATACGGATTCGGTCGCACCACGCGCTTCTACCGAGCCGAGCTTGCCTTTGGTCTGTCCTTCAAACTGGATCTCGCGCAGCTTTACCGACACGACCGCGGTGAGTCCTTCGAGTACGTCATCGCCGGTGAAGCTATCTTTGTCGCTCTTATTGACCGCATTCAAGGTACGGGTGAGCGCGGTCTTGAATCCGGTGATATGCATGCCGCCTTCGGCGGTGTAAATATTGTTGGCAAAAGCCGAGATGCGCGAGGTGATGTCGTCGACATATTGCAGCGCCACTTCTACCTGCACGCCATCTTGCTCCTTTTCCACATAGAAAACGGTTTTGTGTATCGGCTCTTGATGGCGATTTTGGAATGACACGAGCGAGCGAAGACCACCTTCGAAATAGAAGGTGACCGAGGGCGCATCAATCCCAAGCTCTCGTAGGTAAAATACATCCTCCGCATCGAATTTCTCCACCGCGCGAAGATCGATCATCGAAATACGCAGACCGCGCACGAGGTATGCCTGTTGACGCATGTGGCTCACAATGGTTTCCCAGCTGAAGGTACGGTCGGGGAAGATGCTCGGGTCGGGTCGGAATCTGATGATCGTGCCATGCAGATCCGAAGAGCCGAGCTTTTTTATTTTGCCGACGGGCTTGCCGCCATCTTTGTATTCCTGCACATATCTACCGCCATCACGGTACACTTCGGCACGCACTGCTTCCGAAAGCGCATTGACCACCGACACGCCGACGCCGTGCAAACCGCCCGACACTTTGTAGCCCTCGCCACCAAATTTGCCGCCGGCGTGCAAGATGGTCATTACGGTTTCCAGCGTAGATACCTTTGTTTTGGGGTGCACCTCTACCGGGATGCCACGGCCGTTGTCGGCCACACGCACCGAGCCATCGGGTAAAAGTGCGATCTCGATGTCGTTGCAAAATCCGCCCATCGCCTCATCGCGCGAATTGTCGAACACTTCCCAGACCAGGTGGTGCATACCGGCCACTCCGGTAGTACCGATGTACATGCCCGGTCGGCGTCGCACCGCCTCCAAGCCCTCAAGAACGGTTATATCTTCTGCGCCGTACGAACCTTCTTTACGGGCGGGTAGCTCTTTTTTTATCGTTTTTTTCTTAGCCATATATGAAAAAATCCCGCCCTTTCAGTATACCCGAAACCATACATTCTGCCAGCGCAATAACCCCGAATTCATGGCTCAGTACAGGCACTTTTGGAGAGCTAGCGTATCTCGAATCCTGTTGCTTTGAGTGCTTTGGCAATGCTCTCCATGCGCCCGTTGGCGTCGAGGTCGGTGAGCGTTGTGTCGAACGACTGGAAGACAAGCCGGAATGCGTAAGAGATTTTTTCTCCCTTTTTGAACTCGTCGAATTTTTCGCTACGCACCAGCAAATCTCCCGCGTTGGTACGAATGATCTTCAAGATCTCTTCTGGCTTTACCTCGGCAGACGTCCATAAGGCGATATCGCGGACAATGAACGGATATTTTGAAAATGGCTGAAAACGTTCGGCTTGCGAAAGCGGCACATTTTCATAGTGCATCGAGGCGACGCCTCGCTGCATCGTCGACAATGCCTCTTCGCGCACACCGTCTTTGTCGACGATGCCTAGCATCAGGTGTTCTTTTTCTCCTTTCCAGATTGTTCCAATCTCGAATAATTTCACCTCCGCGAGTCCGAGCAAGTCTTTGGTGAGGCGATTTTTTTCATACGCATCTTTCAGCCCGTCGACGAGCGTCGTGCGCAAAAAGGGCCGCACGCCATCGACTTTGTTGGCGATGACGCGCTCGCCTTTGTCGGCGAATACGCTCGTGAATACTTCTGAATATCCTTGGGCGATATATTCCTCGCGCGCGTGCTCTGCCGCATAAAAATTCGGGTTGACCTCGGGCTGGCTTGGCATGGGCGGCAAAGGAGTGGCTTCGATCTTGTCGTATCCATAGAGGCGACCTACTTCCTCTGCGATGTCTTCGGGAATGGTGAGGTCGAGCCGCTCAAGCGGAGGTTCGACAACGAATGCATCGGCTTGCTTGGTGAATTCTAGATCGAGTCGCGTAAGCGCACTCGCCACATCAGCTTCAGCGTACTCCGAGCCGAGAATCGCATTTATTTCTGCCGTGGTGGCACGGACTGCTTTTTGCTGCTGCTTCTGTGGATATACATCGGCGAATCCGACGATCTCGCCGCCTGCGACCTGCACGATAAGGTCGGCAACCGCGCGCATGCCATACGCACACAATTCCGGCGAGATGACCTGCTCGTAGCGCGATGAGGCATCGGTGCGCAGCTTCAGCGCCGCGGCAATCTTGCGGGTAGTGATACCGTCAAAGTTGGCTGATTCGATAATGATGTCGGTAGTGGCTTCGCTGATGCCCGCTGGCTTCCCACCCTTTACGCCGGCAATGCCGATACCCGCATCGGAATTATGGTCCGTGATAACGAGCATCGCATCAGTGAGTGTGTATTCCCTATCATCAAGCGCGAGGAGTTTCTCACCTGCCCGCGCCCGTCGTACCCCGATTTTATACAGAGAACCGTTCTCTGTGTTTTTTTGCAGTTGACCGGCATCGAAGGCGTGGAGGGGTTGACCTATATCGAACATGACAAAATTTGTCGCATCGACAACATTGTTTATCGAGCGCTGCCCGATGTTCTCTACCGCTTTGCGGAGCCAATCGGGAGATGGCCCAACTTTTACTCCTCTGACATAGCCTGCGATGTAGCGCGTGCAGAGCGAATCTTGGATATGCACAGAGACTTCCTCAGTTTTTGGTGTGAGTGCCGCCTCTTGCCGCAGCGGGTCACCTTTCATCGGTATCTCAAGAATTGCCGAAAGTTCTTTTGCGATGCCCCGATGATTCAAGCAATCATGTCCACGATTCGCGGTAATTTTCACGTCGAGAATATCGTTCTCGATGCTATCAATTTCGAATGCGTGGAATGTGAGTGCATCGGCAAGCGGTGTTGCATCCGGTAGCGGTTTCTCGAAATATCGCTGAAGCCATTCTCTGGAAATTTTCATAAGCAATAGTTAGTAGAAAGTAGTTAGTAGAAAGTAGTTGCGCATATTCTAGAACTGATTGATGAATCTGAGATCAGCAGAATGCATAAGCCGAATGTCATCAATGCTCCAGCGAAGGATAGCGAGACGGTCCAGCCCCATGCCAAACGCGAAGCCGCGGTATTTAGAAGGATCCACGCCTGCGTTCTTCAAGACATTGGGATGGATCATGCCAGCACCCATCATCTCAATCCATTTACCGCGCAATTTTTCTGGCGCGCTCTCTCCGACCAGGCGCATATCTACTTCTACCGACGGTTCGGTAAACGGAAAGAAGCTCGGACGGAAACGAGTCTCCACGGATACATTTTTGAAGAGGCTGTTCAAAAAAGTATCGATCGTCCACTTCAGTTGCGCCAACGAAACTTCGGTATCAACGACCAATCCTTCGATCTGGAAAAATTCTGCCTCGTGCGTCATGTCGGTTGCCTCGTTGCGAAATATTTTCCCGGGCACAATGATGCGATAGGGCGGTAAGATGCCTGCTTTCATCTGCGATTCCATGTAGCGCACCTGCACAGGGCTGGTGTGTGTACGCAACACCATCTCTTTCTCGCCTTTGATGAAAAACGTGTCCTGCATATCGCGCGCCGGATGGTCCTTCGGCACATTGAGCGCATCGAAGTTGTACCACTCGCTCTCCACGAGCGGCCCTTCGGCGAAGGTGAAGCCCATTTCGAAAAAAATCCGATTCGCTTCGCGGATAAGGCTGGAGATCGGATGGATATGTCCCCGCATCCCAAAAATATAGCAAAATATGGGCTTTTTGCTATACTGGGCCACGCAAATGGACACTATGACAATTGACTTGGGGATCGTGTACGCATTCCTGTTCACCTCGCTCTATTTTGAGGTCTTTTTGCTTGCTTCATTTATCGAGCGGAGGTTGCGAGGTACACAAGCCCCGCTGCCACGCAACGCTGAACTGCCGAGCGTGGCGATCGTCGTCCCTTGTTTCAATGAGGAAAAAACCATTGCGTCCACTGTGCATTCGCTGTTGACGCTGGAGTACGCTCCAGAGAAATTGGAGATCATTGTCGTGGATGACGGTTCTACGGATCAGACACTGGAGATCGCGCAGCAATTTGAACAGGACCCGCGGGTGCGCATCTTCCACAAAGAGAACGGCGGCAAGCACACCGCCATGAACTTTGCACTTGCCCATACCCCGGCCGATCTGATCGGATGTCTCGATGCCGACTCCGTCGTGGAGAGTGGCGCACTCTTGGCCATGGTGCCCGTTTTTAATAATCCCATGGTCGCTGCAGCGACCCCAGGCATTCACGTACGAGAGCCGAGGACTATTCTTCAACACATGCAAAATGTGGAATACCGCTTGAGCGTGTTCAACCGTTTCGCGCTCGCCTCGCTCGGAAGCGCTTTCATCACGCCGGGACCATTCTCGCTCTTCAGGACGCGTATCATCAAACAGCTCGGTGAGTGGCGGCACGGCCACGCCACCGAAGACATGGAAATGGCGTTGCGCATCCAAGATGCGGGATTCCTCATCGCCAACGTCCCCGAGGCAATCGTACACACGGGGACGCCGCGCACATTCCCCGCACTGTTCCGCCAGCGAGTACGCTGGACCTACGGCTGGCTCTTAAATGCAATCGATTACCGCCATATGTTCGGCAACCGAGAGTATGGCAACCTCGGGCTTATCATCTTGCCGTCCGCGATCATTTCGATCTTTGCCGGGATCTACTTCTTCGCACGCATCGTCTTTTTCAGTATTCGGGCGATTATTGCGAGTATCGAGCGTATCAGTGCGACCGGCGTATACCCGCATGCCTCTCTCGATCTTTTCTACTTCAATACGAGCGCGTTGTGGTTCCTCATTTACATGTCGGTCGCGTTGGTATTCGCATTGCTCTGCGCGGGCACCCTGATAGGTACCGAAAGCCGCCTTCCGCCGAAAGCAACTCCTCTTTTTCTTCTTTTCTATAGCTTTCTCGTGCCCCTGTGGCTCAGTGTGGCCGTATTTCGCGCAGCCTTTAGAACTGGTGTACGATGGCGCTAACTATGGAAAATCCTGTCATCAGCGTCCGTACCGCCCGCTGGGGAAGCTACGTGGTAGCGTTCCTTATCACCGCGCTCATGTTCGCAACGGCGCTCTACGCATCCAATTATTTCAACAACGCGCGCATCAATGATATCCGCGCGACGCAAGACGATATCTCGACCGACATCCTCTCGCTCGAGACGCAATTCGATCTCTTGGCCGAGCACTCGTGCTCCGACATCGGTGAAAATACGATACTTCCCTCCGAGCTCGCAAGTTTGGGCAATCAGCTCTCGTACATGGAAGCACAGGGCGCAAAGAGCGAGGAGATCACACGCCTCAAGCGCACGTACTCTCTGCTTGAGATCAAGGATTATCTGCTCATGCAGCAGCTCGCGGAAAAGTGCAAGCTGAAGCCGGTCTTTATCCTCTACTTCTACTCCAACAAAGGCGACTGCGCCGATTGCGAGAATCAGGGCTACGTGCTCACCTCGCTTTCGCAAACGTATCCGCAGCTGCGGGTCTACTCGTTCGACTATAATTTGGGCATCGGCGCGCTCCAGACGCTGATATCGGTCTACGATATCGGCCACACGCTGCCCGCGCTCCTGATCAACGGCAAGGTGTACTATGGATTTAAAACCACCGATGATATCCAAAAGATCCTCCCCCAGTTGAAGACCCTGCAGAAAGCGGCGAGCTCCACGGCGGTGAAGAAATAACTGGAGCCGCCTCCCGGACTCGAACCGGGGACCTTCGCTTTACAAAAGCGTTGCTCTACCAACTGAGCTAAGGCGGCGTCAGCCCAATATAACTGTCTTTCAGGGTCTTCTCAATGTAGTCTCGTCGTTTCAGGCTTTTTAATAGTTGTCGTCTGGCGTCGGGGCATTCCCATTCTTGAGCTCCGTCATCTTTCTCAGGAATTCCGAGCGGGTCTCCTTGCGTTCGAAATTGCGTTTGTGCGAGACGAAATCAGCCAAGCGGTGCGCCTGGCGCGACGCCTGGCGCGCGAGATGCGCGAACTCGAGCGCCGCAAAATGCAGCGTCACGTGAGCAAGATGCGCCAAGAGCGGCGGAACTTTCTTAAGATCAAGGTCAGCTGCGTTGAGGAGCTCTTTGAGCTGATACGCTTCGCGATCAGCGGCGGCGCGCCACTCACGTACCGGGTAGCGGCCAATGTCATGCTCGCGGATATTGAGCGCGAAGAGCACCGCGATGCACAGGCACGAAACGAAAAAGATGACGGCCGCGAACACTATCATGGCATTATCTTGCGGAGAGGCGCTCGAATCGCACGACCTCGATCTTCTCACCGAATTTCTGTACGGCCTGATCGATGAGTTCGCGGACGGTCATTGAAGGGTCCTTCACAAAGGGTTGATCGAGGAGGATGCGTTCACTGACGAAGCTTTCGAGCTTGCCCTCGAGTGCTTTCTGCCTGGAGGCCTCGGGAAGTTCTGCGACCTGTTTTTCAAACACCTCGCGTGCGGATCGCATATCCTCATCACTTACCTGATCGCGAGAGGTCCACACCGGATCCATCGCAGCTATGTGCATTGCGATCCCATAAGCCAATCTTCCGAATTCCTCGTTCTTGGCCACGAAGTCGGTCTCGCACGCGAGCACCACTGCAGCGACTACGGAGCCGCCAGCGTGAGTATAGGCGCTGGCAATACCGGCGCCGAGCTCGCGGTCGGCCTTCTTTGTGGCCGCAGCTGCGCTCTGTTTGCGGAGAATGATCTTCGCTTTGTCCATGTCGCCGCCCGCTTCCTCGAGTGCTTTCTTGCACTGCATCACCGATACGCCTGTCTCGTCGCGCAATTTTTTTATTAAGTCCGTTGTAATTTCCATATCGAACAATCCTACCGCACAAATGACGGCGTTCCAATGAAGCTACGCTTGCGGTGCAGCTGCAGGAAGCGGCGAACGCTTACCTTCCATGTACGCCTTTGCGACCGCATCGACCACCAGTTTTACCGACCGCACCGATGTGTCGTTGGCAGGGATCGGATGCTGCACCCGTGCAAAATCGCAATCCGAGCTCGAGAGACCGACGATGGGAATGCCGAGCTGATTGGCTTCGGCGACAGCCGTCACCTCATGCCGCGTATCGACGATAAAGAGGGCCGCAGGAAGATCAGCCATGCTGGTGAGCCCGCCAAAGCGGCCCTCAAGCTCCACGATCTCGCGATCGATGAGCAAGCGCTCGCGCTTGGTGTATTTTTCAAGCTCTCCGCTCTCGCGCTCGGCCATCAATTTTTCCAACCGGCTGATGCGCTTGCGGATATTCTTGAAATTCGTAAGGGTACCTCCAATCCAACGACCGGCAGAATACGGCAATCCCGCACGCGCCGCGGCCTGCTTGAGAATCGCTTGTGATTCGTTCTTGCCGCCGACGAACAAGACCTGCGCTCCCCGCTGGGCCAGCGACGCGACGAATGCACACGCCGCATCAAGACGGGCCTGCGTCTGGGTAAGGTCGAAAATATCGCACTGGTCTTTGGTGCCGAAAAGGAATGGGGAGGCAGACGGGTGGCGGCGCGTACGCGAGTACCCGAAATGCGCGCCTGCTTCAAAAAGGGTCTCCATATCAAGCGTTTCTGCCATAGTCGCAGGATTGTAGCAGATATGCGGGGAGCGGGCAATCCTTGGATGAACGGTGTCAGACGGCGCTTTCCGGCTCTCCATTATCGGTCGTGGTGAGCGCATCAAGTATCGGCTGTATCCGGCCGGCCATGATACCTTCGATGTTCGACCACGATTCCTTCACGCGGTGGTCGGTCACGCGGTCTTGGGGGAAATTGTAGGTGCGGATCTTTTCGGAACGGTCGCCTGTGCCCACCTGCGCCTTGCGATCGGCTGAGCGTTCGCGCGCTTCGCGTTCGTCCTGCTGCTGCTGGAGCCTGCTCATAAGCAACGTCATCGCCTTCTCCTTATTTTGTGCTTGGCTGCGCTCCGAGGTGCATCGCACATCAAGGCCCGTGGGCTTGTGGACAATGCGCACCGCTGTCTCTACCTTGTTCACATTTTGCCCGCCCGCGCCGCCCGAGCGCGATGTCTCGATCTCAAGGTCGGACGGATTGATCTCGATCTTGCTGCGTTTGTATATCGGGAGGATGGCAACGGACGCGGTGGAGGTATGCACGCGACCGGCCTTTTCGGTGGCCGGCACCCGCTGCACGCGGTGTACGCCGGTCTCGTATTGCAATGTGCGATAGCAGTCGGGCCCCTTGATCTCGAATTGTGCCTCTTTGTATCCACCCTGCCCTGCACGCGATTCATCGAGCGATCTAGATTGCCAGCCCTTGGATTCGGCATACCGCAGATACATGCTCGCCAATTCTTCGGCAAACAGCGACGCCTCTTCACCGCCGACGCCCGCGCGCACCTCGAGCACAATTTCATTCGGCCATTCCCGGTTCTGCGGGTTGCCGACTATTTTTTCGATCTGTTGTATCAGCCCGTCTTTCTGGGCGGCAATGTCTTCCAATTCTTTTTCTGCCAAGTCTTTCATCGAAGGATCTGCCTCGATGAGTTCGGTGGCATCTTGCTCTGCTTGCGACAGGCGTTTCCATTCAACAACAAGAAAGCCGACGCGATGATCATTCGCATACTCCTCGGGGTTTATGTGTTCTTGTGCGGCCATAGTGTAAGTATAGCGCCGCCGCGTCTGACGCGGCGGCGCTCATCTAATAAGGTCGTTATTTACCTTTCTTGGTAGGCTGTGCCGCGGCGCGGCGGGCTTTGAACTTCTCTACGCGACCAGCGGTATCTATGATCTTGGTGTTGCCGGTATAGAAAGGGTGCGAGGCGCTGGAAATTTCCACCTGCACGAGCGGATATTCCTTGCCGTCGTCATACTTGTCGGTCTTGTCGGCGTGGATGGTAGACCCGATCAAAAAACGCTTCCCAGCGGTCACATCCTCAAAAATGACGTGTCGGTATTCCTTCGGGTGTATGTCCTTTTTCATATTGTATCCTCCGTAGCCTTGGCGAAGGAGGAGCCCCGAAACCATACCATACAAGCCATATTTCTCATACTTGACCGAAGTAATATCTAATGACATAGTCGCTACGTTGCAAGGTGCTGTGCCTTGCAAACGCATGAACCTCAGGGGGTCTTCAAATGCTGCGTATCATGTGTGCCGCGGTGATTTTTTCCATAGTCGCGTCGGCTTCTGTTCGCGCCGAGCCGCAATCTCTTGTCGACATCATGGTGACACTCGAGCATGAGGCGGCTGATCTTGATCGAATGCGGCAAGGTTTCTGCCCTACGCTTCCCGGTCAAATCAGATGCAACCTCGACTTCATCAACGCGCACCTGGCCGTGATGCACCTAACCACAGCATGCGGCGAGTTGCTAATCGCAGTTTACAGCGGGTCGGAGGCGGATCTCAAGATTGCCGAAGACGAAGTCGCCATTGCACGTGAAGGCGTGAACAAGCACATGAGCGTTTTGCTCCAGAGGTATGGCGATTTTTCTGTGCCAAAGAGGTAGGACCCGTTCCGCCGCCCACAACGACCCGGGTGCACACGCTCCAATGATTTGGATGCGTCGTGCCCCGGGCTCGTTTCTTATATGACATATCATCACCAAATAAGCGACCGCGTATTCCATGATAACATCCCTCTATGAAGAAGAATCGGCAGAAAAAACGGCGGCACGGATTGGGAGCGATCGAGCGCGACATCATGCAGCAGCTCTCACTCGGGGATTTTCTCTATGCATTTCTCCTCTCCGGGCGCTCATCGCGCGCATTCTATAGACTCGCTCGGGAACGTGCTGCGTATCGCTTTCGCCGCAAACGCGCGATCAAACATCTGACAGTGCTCGGATATGTGCGGGAGCGGGGAGATCATCTGGCGATCACTGAGAAAGGACGCGCCGCGCTCGGCGAGACGATCCGCGCCACTCGTCAGCTCCTCGGCAAGAGATCATGGGATGGCAAATGGCGGATCGTTTCTTTTGATATCCCTGAGCGTTTCGCGGTCATGCGCGACAGAGTGCGCAGCATATTGAAGCGTGCGGGATTCGTTCAATTGCACCGTAGTGTATGGATCTTCCCTCATGAGTGCGAAGAATTGATAAAACTCATCAAAGATGAGTCTTCTCTCTCAGCATATATTCTCTACGGTGTTTTGGAGCGGATCGAGAATGGAGCGAAACTCAGAAAAATATTTCGAGTGTAGAGTGATCAGGAGATATCATCATCATATACGCGGTCGCGTATATGATGCGAATATGGGATCAGCCGCCGAGAACCTCGATCTGGCTCTGGAACTCAGCGGCAAATGACATCACGTCGTTGCCGTAAAAAGCGTAGGCAGATTTGGTGGCATTTTTCCAGCCGGCAAGATAGCGCAGCGCGGCGAGGCGCTCGGTGGCGGGGGTATGCGTATCGGCACCGTTGTCCATGAGGAGGATGGCGGCGGCGAAGGTGGCTGTGCGCGGGTCCCATGGATTTGGCGGATTCTGCCCCGTGGCATTGGCTATCCGGTCTTGGTACAAGACCCACGTCGAGGGAATGAACTGCGCGGGACCCATCGCTCCTCCATACCCATAGCTTGGTGCCTTGGAAACCGGCATCGCATCGGGATTGAGCCCAAGCGCTGCACATATCTGCTGGAATGGCACCGTGTCACGAGGTGCTTTCATGTCGACCTTCCAGGTGCCTTTACCCACATTCTGGCCGAGATTGCTCTCCTCTCTGAGTATGGCGAGGATAAGGGCCGGGCGTACGCCCGTCTTGATCGATGCCTCTTTTGCATAGCTGTATATATCACCGAACGATGTCGTGCGGTTCCCGCCATTGAGCGCGAAGAGCGCGGCCTTGATCTGTGCGGCGGATTGCTCCTTGCCCGCAATGATCTGCTGGTAGACCGCTTCCTGCCCCTTCGCCGCTTTCACGAGATCTTGCTTCTTTTTTTCAGTGGCTTTCAGAGAATTCTGCTGGGCGACCTGGAGCTGTAGAAGATCGCTCTGCTCCTGCTGCTGCTCTTCGAGTGCTTTTTTGCGGGCCGATAGGTCAGTGCGCGTGGTGGCCATCTCCGTGAATGCGTCGCTGAGCGCTTTTTGGATAGTTGCGAAGTCATCCGCCTCGGTAAAAAGATCCTGGAGCGTACCCCCCAAGACCCGCGCGGCGAGCGACGTGCGGTCCATCTCGTTGGTCTCACGCAAAATCTGCGCCAAACTTTCTTCGCCAGCCGCCACATGTGTATCGACCGAGGCAATACCCGACTGCTTCTGCGCGATATTATTCTTAATCTGTTTTATCGTGAGATCACGCTGTTTGATCTCGAGCTGCGCCTCTTGTATCTGAGAATCCAAAATGGCAACATCGCGCTCGAGCGAGGTGCGCTGTTTTTGCTGGGTCGCAAGCTGGACCTGGTTCTGCGCAATCTCTTTGTTGATCTGATCGAGCTGGGCCTGCAGGGCCTGTTGCTGGTTTGCGATCGTATCTGCAACGGCGTAGAGAGGCACGGCGAGTGCACAAAGAAGCAAAAAACTGACGCTACCAAAGCGCATACCAATCCTACAACTATACCAGAAAATCTCCGGTGGTATTATTCCCGCCGCGCGCTACTGCGCGCGGCATCTCAACACTTTCTGCTCTGATACGGGATCACACCTCCTACGTGGTAGTTGGACTATTTTGACGCGTCTTTACCACCGGCTTTTTTCTCCTCCTTTCCCGCCTCTGCTACATCCGGCGCTCCTTGCTCGGTCGCCACCGCGACCTCCACTGGTGGTGGTGCGGTCTCTTCTATCTTCTCCTCTTTGAATGCGGTAATGGAGGCAACGATCTCGTCGGGACCGGTTATCAAGGTCGCGCTTCCAGGAAGAGCGATCTGCGAGGCGGTAATGTGATCACCCACGTTCTCAAGCGATGAGAGATCGACGGAAAGTGTGTGGGGCAATTCGGCGGGGAGCACTTCTATCTCCACTTCATGGAGTGCCTTCACCACGATGTGGCCGGCCTTCTCGGCAGGCGCGTGACCGACGAATTCGAGCGGTACCGAGATCTCTACTTTCTTGCCCTTTTCGAGGACGTAAAAATCGGCGTGTAGGAGACGGCCCGTGACGGGATGTACCTGCACATCGTGAATGAGTGTGTCCTTGCCATCGCCCACTCCCTCAAGTGTCACGACCGAGGTCTGACCGGCTTGCTTCCAGATCTGCTCAAGCTCCCGCCCATTGACCACGATCGGGGTCGAGTTCTCCTTGGGGCCATAAAAAACAGCGGGAATAGATCCCTCTCCACGGACCGTTTCCGGCGATGATCCTTTCTCGCGTGCCTTGATCTGAAGCGTCAACATGGGCGGCAGTATACCGATTTTTCCCCATGAAGCAACCTCCCGGCGTGATAAAATGCGCCGATGCACTATGACTTCGTCGCCATCGGCGATATCACCACCGACTGCTTTATCAAGCTCAAAGATGCCGAGGAATTGATGGATCATGGCACGCGAGAGCTGTGCGTCCGCTTTGCAGATAAAGTGCCCTTTGAAGAAGCCATAGAGGTGCGGGCCGTAGGCAATGCAGCCAACGCCGCGGTTGCCGCATCACGCATCGGGCTCTCGAGTGCTTTGATCGCGCGCGTGGGTGATGACCAAAACGGCAAGAATTGCCGCGAGACACTGACGGGCAACGGCGTTTCGGATGAATACGTGGAGACGCAGCGGGGCCTCCCCACCAATTATCACTACGTGCTGTGGTTTGGCGCGGAGCGCACGATCCTCGTGAAGCAAACCAAGTTCACCTACTCCATGCCCACCTTTGAGAAGCCGCCCAAATACATCTATCTTTCGTCACTTGGCGAAAGCGCAAAAGAATTTCATCACGAGATCGCCCGTTACTGTACCGAGCACTCGGAAACCAAGCTTGTCTTCCAACCCGGCACCTTCCAGATAAAACTCGGGGCAGAAGAATTAAAAGATGTCTATGCAGCGACCGACCTTTTCTTCTGCAACAAAGAAGAAGCGCAGACGATTCTCAAGACGACCGAGAACGACATTAAAAAATTAATGGAGGGTATTCGCGCGCTCGGTCCGTCGATCGTGGCAGTCACCGATGGGCCCAATGGATCGAATATTTTGGACGATTCAGGCGCATGGCACATCCCGATGTATCCCGATCCCGCTCCCCCCGTGTCTCGCACGGGCGCGGGTGATGCGACCGCTTCTACCACTGCTGCATTTATAGAAATGGGTCTGGCTCCCGGTGAAGCCTTGATGCGCGGCATCATAAACGCCGCCTCCGTGGTACAAGGCGTGGGCGCTCAGACGAAACTCCTGACCAAAGATGAGATCGAAGCATGGTACGCCAAGCGCCCGACGGAATTCAAACCAACAGCACTCTAGCTCAGTCCTGAAGTGCAGATTTAATTCTTGCCTGTACACGTTTGCTGCTCAACAAGCTCTAAAATATGGTAATTCCCCACTTGCTTCAAGCACCCGACCGGTTATTATAAGCTAGTACAAGTCGTATGGCTGCTCCCAAGAAATACGGTTCACTGGAGTTCGCGGCACACCAGCGTAGACGTCGGACAAATGTCCAAGCGGTCGCACTTTCAACGCTTGCACTTGTCGGTGTCGCTTCCTTTGCGATGATGGCACCCAACGCACTTCGACTACTGAAGCATGCAGATCCAGCATGGCTTACCAAGCGTGACCCTCGACAGCGACTTCAGGGAACGCTCCAACAACTACGAAGGAAAGGATGGGTTAGATGGCAAGAGAAAAACGGTATCGGCATGTATCAGCTCACTGCCGCAGGAAAAGTCATGGCCGACAAAGTCGCACAAGGCGACATTTCTATTAAACGGCCCCGACGATGGGATGGGCGGTGGCGAATCGTCATGTTCGATATCAGCGAGAAGCGTGCACCACTGCGACAGAAAATAAGAGACATTATGAAGCGCCTGGGTTTTGCTCGTTTGCAGGACAGTGTGTGGATTCATCCCTACGATTGCGAAGAGATCGTTGCGCTTATCAAACAGGATCTGCGTATCGGATTGGAGGTCCGATACGTAATCGCCGATGCACTCGAATACGATAAACCGCTACGCGAACACTTTGAACTGCCACTTGCTTGAAGCACCCGACCGGGTATATAAAGCAACTGCTCTATTTCCTTGCGATGACTTTTTTGACTGCGGCCATGATGTGGGAAACGCCCAGGCCGTAGTATTCTATGAGTTCCTTGGCCATACCTGATTGGCCGAAGCGGTCTTGTACCGCAATGAATTCGATTGGTACGGGTGCGTTTGCGGCGAGGCATTCTGCGATGGCACCTCCAAGACCGCCGTGGATCTGGTGCTCTTCTACCGTTACGACCGCGCCAGCTGCTTGTGCCTCACGCACGATGGTTCCGGTATCGAGCGGTTTCAGGGTATGCACGTCGGTGACCGATGTCGCGATACCTTCTTTTTCTAATGCTTGTGCGGCCAGAAGTGCGTTGTGCAACACTGGTCCGGTCGCAAAGAGGGCAACCGCAGGCGATGCTGATTTCCACATCGTCACCGCTTTCCCTATCTCAAACGGTGTCCCCTCGGTGGTCATGACCGGCGTCTTCTCACGCCCAAAACGCAAGTAGACCGGTGTGCCTGCTTTGGCGGCCGCGAGCGTCGCCTTTCTTCCTTCTTCGGCATCGCAGGGAGAAATGACGATCATGTTGGGCATCGCCCGCATGAGCGCGAGGTCCTCGAGCATTTGGTGTGTCGCGCCATCGGGCCCAGTCTGAAGCCCCGCGTGCATGCCGCAGCAAATTGCGTGGACGTTGTTGATGGCGATGGTGGTGCGTATTTGCTCCCAATTGCGGCCCGGCGAAAATGCAGCATACGACGTGAAAAAAGGAATTTTGCCGTAGTTGGCCATGCCGGCGGCGACAGTGGCCAGATTCTGCTCAGCGACACCGACCTGAATGAACCGTTCGGGAAAGGCTTTTTGGAAATGATGGGCATTGGTGCTTTCCGCCAAGTCGGCGGTCAAGACGACGACGCGCTCATCCGCCTGCCCTGCTTCTACCGAACCTTTTCCGAATCCCTCGCGCGTGGAGGCCATTGCTGGCTTTTCAAAAATATTCGCTGCGAGTTTTGCGTCTTCGTTGATCATAATTGTATGAGATTGAGGCCTGTTTCCTCGTCGAAATTCCGCGACATCGGCTGGGTGATCTGCCACATGCACACCTCGAGCGCGAGCGCGACGGTCGCCGCCCGAAGATGTCCGCCGATGCATGAAAGCGTTTCGTCGCAACGGGCCAAGACCGTGTGGGCATGGATCAGGGGCTCTTCGTTCAATTCTGTTACGTTGCCGTCCATGTTGGCGACCTCAAAGGGTCCTTGCTCTTGGCGAAATACATACTGTCGACCCGCAAGGTCGTAGTAACCGATCTCCACATTTTCTACCGCGCCGATGCCGCTAAATTGCGCCCAGTGCACTCCATTATCCTGACAAAAACTCTTCAGTGTGCTGATGACCTCTTCGCCGCGCTTGAAGACGAGAAAGAAACCATTGTATATCTGGGTAGACTGCATATTAGCCGAGTGCTTTCAGGAATTCCTCTTTTTGCATATCTCTCGGCACTTTGTCGGTCGGGCCAGAGCCGGGCGGTGCGCCGTGCCAGCGATAATCATTTTCTATGACCGGCACGCCTTTGCCGGGCGTCGTGTGCGCCAAGATGAGCGTGGGCTTCTCCTTGATGGACTTTGCCTCTTCACACGCGTCTACAAATTCGCGGATGTTGTGACCATCTATTTCGATCACATGCCAATTAAATGCGCGATATTTATCTGACAGCGGCTCAAGCGGCATCACATCCTCGGTGTTGCCGTCGATCTGGATGTTGTTGCGGTCCATTATTTGCGTGAGATTGGTGAGGCGATATTTGCCGGCGAACATCACGCCTTCCCAGGTGTTGCCTTCTTCGTGCTCGCCATCAGAAGTGGCGCAGAAGACGCGGAAGTCTTTTTTATCCCCGCCCGAATGACCGGAGTCATCCGGTCGGGCGGGCATGCGCGCGGCATACGCGTAGCCTGCGGCCTGCGAGACACCGCTTCCCAAGGGGCCGGAAGTGGTTTCCACTCCCGGTAGCATGTCGCGCTCGGGATGGCCCTGGAGGCGCGAGCCAAATGTGCGCAGCGTGAGGCATTCTTCCACCGGAAAGTAGCCGCTGTGCGCCATTGCCGCGTAACGAATGGGGCAGATATGGCCGTTGGAGAGGAAGAGGCGATCGCGCTCGGCCCAATCAGGGTTTTTCGGATCGTGCTTCAGCACGTGGAAGTAGAGCGCGGCGAAAATATCCGCCATGCCGAGCGGGCCCGCGAGGTGGCCGCTCCCCGCCGCCGCGAGCATCTCGACAACGGTCCTGCGCATGGCATGGGCCCTTTCTTCTATGGAGCGCACGTCCTCGTCGGTGAGCATGCGACCTATTGTACCCCAGCCTCGGCGAGCGCGATGAGCTTTTGGTATGTGGATGCAGGATCGCTGGCACGAGAGAGCGCGCTTCCGGCGCAGAAACGCCGTGCTCCGGCGCGCGCCAATGCTTCGATGGTTTTCTCGCCCACGCCGCCATCCACTTCGATAAGGAGGCCGGGGTGGCGCGCGTGCAGTGCCGCGACGCGCGCGGGCGCCTCCGGATTGAAGGGCAATCCCTGCACGCCGATCTCGCTGATGGTCATCATCTGCACCACGTCGCACATCCCGATGTACGGATCAAGATCCTCAAGCGGCGTATTAAATAGAATGCCCAAACCCACTTCGGCGGCACCTGCGGCGCGCCACGCGGCGAAGATCGATTCCACATTTTTACCCATCGCTTCAATGTGGCCGATAACGCGGCGTGCTCCGACCGCGATGGCTTTGAGTCCCACTTCGCGCGGAAGCGCCACCATCAAATGCGCCTCATAGATGAACGCGCCATCTGCCTGCGCAGGCAGGCGCGGCGTGAGATGCTCGGCCTGCGGTAGCCACGTGGCATTAGGGGCGAATGTGCCGTCGGCAAGATCAATGTGCAGGGCACTCGCAAAGGGCGCGGCGCGCTCTGCCGCTTTCTCGATCTCATCAAAAGATACGGGGACGACGGTCGGGATGATCTCGATCATTGCGTGTTTAGCACCCCGTACCGGTATCCACATCTTGCGTCGCCGTAATAATACCGCCTGCGATATTGATGTAGATGTTGTGGTAGGTCTGTCCGCCAGAGCAGTAGCCACCCACCTGCACGTTGCCGTTCATGCCGCAGGTACCATTCTTGCAGTAGTTGCCCGCCACGCTGATATCACCATTGTCGACATTGAGCCCCGTACCACCGCCGTGGATCGTGACGCCGCCGCCGAAGTAGCCGGTGCCGAGGGCTTGGAACACATTGAATACGCTCGTTTGATTCATGTCGAGGTAGTAGCCGTTGTTTTGTTCGTCGAAGAGTACGGCCGCGAGATTCGTATTGCCGCGGATGTAGTTCCAGCCGTTGGTGTAGGGGAACCACGAGTCAGTGCCATGGCCGTAGAAATGCGCATACCCGCTCACGCCGAAACCGCTATTCACCGTTGAACTGTTGCCGTCGCTCGCAATGGTCGAATCTCCAAGGGTGGTACCGGCGGTAAAGCGCGGGATCATACCTGCAGTACCGGAGCCGGCAAATCCTGCCGGGCCCGTGGGGCCCTGTGGGCCAGTTGCTCCTGTGGCACCGGTCGGGCCTGTCGGACCGGCAGGCCCAGTCGCACCGGTCGTACCGGTTGCACCGATGGGACCAGTTGCGCCTATCGCGCCGGTGGCACCGGTCGGGCCAGCGGGGCCTTGTGGACCTGTGGGGCCGGTATTCACCGGCCATGAGGTCTTGCAGTCGCCATTGAGACAAAATGTGGGAGCGTTGATGCTACTCCCGGAGACAGCGCCCGTCGCAGCCACGGCGCCGCCAAAACTCGCGTCGTTGTTCTCGAGATTGATGACGAGCGGCCACACACCGTTGTAGGCGCACCAGCTCGTGGAGCCGGTGCCGCAACCGCGCAGCACATAGAGCAGATTTGAATTGTTGTGGATCATTGCGGAGCGGTGGTCGGTGTCGGCGAAGTATATGGTGGGAGATGTGTTGGTGATGACCTCGTTGCCCGTCAGGTACGTAGTGCCCGTCACGAAGAAATTGCCATTGGCAGTCGAACTGTTGCCGTCGCTGGTGATACTTGAGTTGCCGAGCGTGCTGGCTCCCGTGAGGCGTGGGATGTATCCGGCGGTGCCCGATCCGCCGACGCTGCCCACAGGCCAGCTTGTGCGGCAATCGGCGCCGATACAGAGCCCTTGGTCCCCTTTCATATAGCCGGTCGCGCGCAGGTTCATCGTGGTTTGATAACTCCCCGCAAGCAATTCGCGCCCGTTGCCAAAGCCGCTCGTATCGAGACGCAGGTACCCTTCAGCGACGCCGCCATTGTGGAATTGTAGAGACGCTTTATTGCCCGTCCCCGAGGTGCTCTCTGCGAGCGAAAGCGTATATGCGCCGCCGGAGCAACACTCGCCCGCGTGATCGCGCGAGATATTGAGCTGTGTGATGTTGCTGTATCCCGAAGGATCGACCTTCAAACTGAAGTCGGCATTGTCTTTGAAAAGGTCGGCCGACACATCGCCCGCCACGCGCAATTTTGCATTGGGGTCTGTGAGTCCGATGCCGACGTTGCCGTTGTCGCCCACCGTCATTTTCGTCGCACCCTGCGTCTGGAAGTATATGTTGCTGTTGTCATTCTGGTTGAAGAACGCGCCGGAGCCGCCGGTCGTGATCTGCAGGCGACTCCCGGAGCCCCCGCTTTCGGAAACACCGAGCATACCCTTGACGAAGAAATTGCCATTGGCTGTCGCGCTTGAATCATTGGCGCTCAAGGCCGACGCGCCCGAGATGGTCGTGCCATTTGACGTGTAGTAGGCGACTTCATTAGTGTTGCCGGATTCCACCGTGCCCGAGCTGCCGCTGGGCCACGAAGAAATACACGATGCGCCGATGCAGAATTGCGTGGCCTTGATGTTGCCGTTCACATCGAGCTTTTGCGTAGGGCTCCCGGTGCCGATGCCCACATTGCCGGCGGTGGTAAGCGTCATGCCGACGACGTTGTTGGTCACGAATTCCACCGGCCAGTTGGTGATGGAGCCGATGCGGACGCTCTGGCTACTCAGCGATTGAATACCGCCTGTCACGCCACCGGTGGTATTGGTCGTCATGAGCTCGGTGTTGCCCGCGTTGGTGAGGTACAACTTGGAACCCTGGACATGCAATTTGTATGAGGGGCTCGCCGTCCCGATGCCCACGTTGCCTGTGTTGTAATAAATATTCGAGCCCGAGGTCGTCCATTGACTGCTCACGACACCGCTTCCGATGCCCGTCCAGCTTCCGCCGCTGTTCTTGAATTCGATGGTGCCGCCATTGTCGCGGATGCCGTAGCCGGAGCTATATATGGTGGCACCAAAATTGAGGTAGCCGCTTGGATTGAGAAGAATGTTGTTGGCACCGAAATTTGCATTCACCAGAAGAGCGCCATTTTTTGTCTGGGCAGTAGCCCCTTCATTGATCGGTGCAGCGACATTTCCATTTGGTGGGGCCGCGGTGGGACCGGTCCATGCCAAAGCGGTGCCAGCAGTTAAGAAGACCCCGACAACAGCCAAAGACGCGACAGCCCAAGAACGCAACATGGATAGATTATATCCCGCAGCTGGGCTACCAAAGACCAAACCTGCCAACTATGTGGATAGGTTTTCCTCGAGCATTTTGTGTCTCCGCTCGTGCCTCTCTGCTTTATCGTATGGCATTTCGAGCCATCGTTTCACCGCGGCCTTCGCTTCATCTTCAGAAAGGAAGCGCCCTGCCAACGAAAGAACATTTGAGTTATTATGTTCTCGCGTGGAGGTTATCATGTCGATCTCTTTCCCATCGGCATCCGTTTGTTTGCGGGTACTTTCTCCATAATAGACGACGGCGCGAACGCCCTTTATGCGATTCGCGGCAAACGCCTCGCCCTGCCCCGAGCCGCCCACGACAATGCCGCGAGCACCCGAATCAGCCGCCACTTTGCGCGCCGCAGCCTGGACGAAGAGGGGATAGTCGTCGTTCATGTCCATTGTGAATGCGCCACAGTCTTCTATTTCGTGGCCCAGCGATTCGACGAACGGTTTTAGTTTTTCTTTGAGGGCAAAACCTCCGTGATCTGCCGCTAGGTAAATGCGCATAAAGGGGGATTAAAGTCGTTTCGCGACTTCCGAGACATGCTCCACCAGCGTGTGCACGTACCCCATTTCGTTGTCGTACCACGCCAATACTTTCACGAGCGTGCCGTCTACCACGCGCGTCATGGTGAGATCGGCGATGGCGCCGTACGAGAGGCCGAGAATGTCGCTCGATACGAGCGGCTCATCGGAAACGGCGAAGACGCGTTTCCAGCGATCCGTCGCTGCGGCTTTGCGCAAGGCCTCGTTCACTTCCTCGGGATTCGTTGCACGCTTTGATACAAATGTGATGTCGACGATCGAGCCGCATGGCACCGGCACCCGCACGGAGATGCCGTCAAATTTTCCGGCAAGTTGCGGGTAGGCAAGCGCGGTCGCCTTGGCGGCGCCGGTCGAGGTGGGCACGAGATTCTGCGCGGCAGCCCTGCCCTCGCGGAGATCTTTTCCCTTGCCGCCATCGACAAGTGCCTGACTCGCGGTGTAGGCGTGGGTGGTATTGAGAAGTGCACGCTCGATACCGATCGTCTCATCCAATATTCCTATTAATGGAGAAGCGGCATTCGTTGTGCATGATGCATTGGAAGTGATCTCGCATTTTGCGTCAAACTTCTCGCTGTTGGCGCCAATGAGGATGGTTTCGGCGCCTGCCCCGTTGGCGCCCGCAGCATCACCCACTTTCAGTGGAGCGGACACGACAACACGTTTCGCTCCTGCCGTTATATGTGCCTGCGCCTTTACGGGGTCCGTAAAAAATCCCGTGGACTCCACCACGATGTCGACGCCCATTTTCCCCCACGGCAACTGGGCCGGATCTTTCTCGGCGAGGACCGGGACCTGACGGCCATCTATTAATAGAGCAGTGCCGTCGGCCTTAACATCAAACTTGGCACGCCCATACACCGAATCGTATTTCAATAAATAGGCGAGGTTCGCCGCAGGCGAAAGATCGTTGATCGCCACCACCTCCATCCCCGTTTCTCCCATTCCTCCCTTTTGTCCCCTTTCTATTACGGCCCGCATGAATCCCCTGCCGATACGCCCGAATCCGTTTATTGCGATTTTTGTCATGGCGGCAGTGTATCACGACCCTTTTCTCGCATTATCCCCGTTTGCCAGCTAGCTACATTCATTTGACTTTAATGTTGTGACGAGTACGATTACGAGATAGTTGGCTTCGGCCTCACCCCCGTAAGGGGGAGAATGTCTGAAAAGCCGCTAGAGTAAATCTCTAGCGGCTTTTTGCAATTTCGAGAACGCTTTCTTTTCCAAGAATCCGATCTTTTCGACTAAGCGGCGAGTATCGACGACCCGGACTTGAGAGATGTTGGCTCTTGCCTCCTGTGCGTCAACTAGACCGATTGCAACTCGTAACGGATGCACATGTGAGGACGTGGTGAGAGGCACTACCAAACACGCTTCTGGTCCGAACCCTCTCATAATGACAACGGGGCGCAAAAATTTCTCGCCACTTCCATCTTGTTCGGTACCTACATTTACGCCGAGTCGGCACCACCAGATTTCGCGTACAGTATAGAGGCGTGGCATTTCGGAATCCGTGCGTTTCTTCTCCTCATTCCACCTATCGAAATCTTTTTCCATATCACGGGGTCGTCGAGGTTGCGTCGGTGGTGGAAGCACTATCACCTGATGACGCGCTCGTCGACGTTGCCTCGCCCGTATCAACGAGATTACCTGAGTCGGCCGGTTCATCTGCTGGCGGGCTTGCGGGAGCGGGAGTTTCCACCACCACCGTGCGCTCCGCGTAGCCGGTGAGGCCCTCCTGCGTGGTCGCACTATATATAATAGAGTGTGTACCCGCTACGGCGGTGTCTATCTGTATCATGTCGGGCGTGGTGGTGGCCCCGCCGTCCACCACTACCTGAATACCGAGGTTCATCTCCGCCTGTGTGGGGCCGGTGATGAGGGCGCCGAGGTCGTTGTATGAATCGCCGACTTGGATGGTGGCGGGGTTATTGCCCTGCACTTCGATGACGGGAGGCGTCGCCTCGGAACCTATCGAGACGTCGCCTCCGGAGGTTCCGGCACTGGCGGTTTGTGCGCCGACGATAATGTCCGCACACGCCCCGGGAGTCGTCGTCGCTTCGCCGCTATCGATCTGGAAGCAGTAGGGGGAGCCCGTCGTCTTGTCGTACATGGTGATGCCGGTCGGATGTTCGGCCGTACCTACTTGCAGATTGTCGGCGAGCACTTTCACGAAGTGCGCAAGATTCGCCGCGATGTCGCTGCCGAGTGAGCGCACCGCGTCGAGAACCGCCACTACGGAAGCACTTGCTGAACCCGTAAGGTTGAACCTTACGGGTTGATCTGCAAGGGTCTGTATTACCTTCTCCAGGTTGTCGACACGGAGCGCGAGCGCATCCACCTTCCTGTCCTCCGCCTTCAGGCCGGCAAAGGTGAAGGCCGCCAACTTGTATATATCCACCCCGCCGCCATCGGGAGAGAGCACTTCGGATGGGGCGCTGTCGGTGATGAGGCCCATGCGCATCGGATTCGAGCCAGACTCGTCTTTGTAGTGGTAGGTGAAGACCGTCGTGGAGTTAATTTCGTTCAGAATATCGTTCTCCGTATCCGAACCAAGCGATGCGATATCTGTTTTCGTCCCGCGCGCAGAAATGTTCACAAATCCTTCGGCCGCCACCGAGCCGGCCACGTTGAGTTTGTAGGGGAATGTACCCGCCGTGGTCGTGCCGATGCCCACATTCCCGGCAGCGTCCACATATATCTGCACGCTTGAGGTGGCGCTCATCGCTAGTGAATCGACCTTGGCATTGAGCTGCTGCAGGGCCGCAAGCGTGAGGTACGGCAGGTACCCGTACTTGACCTGGTAGTAGCCATCGGAACCGAGCTCCACCATCTCGGGCGCGACGGTGAGCACCTCTTGGGCCACGAATCCGTAGTTCACCGTCTGCGCGGGATTGTCGTTGTAGGTAAAGGTGCGGGGCCGCAGGCCAGAGAGCTGGCCGAGCGGGTCGGCGCCCAGTGAAAAATCGGCAATATTACCCTTGAGCCGAGCGTCGGAGGCGCAGGTGCCCGTGACGGTGGCGTCGTAGTACACACAATCCCAGTGGAGGGAGGAGGAGCCAAGCGTCTCGGTGTTGTCCGCGCCGGGCACCACGTGGCCATAGGAAGTAATCCTCAACCGCTCCACCCCCGCTTGGTTAATCGTCCCCCCACTGCCGCCAGTGGTAAACACCAAATCAGTCGCGGGGTAGACGTTGGCTCCTGCCGCCATACTTGCACCAAAAGCGTTCGATGCCACAAAGTCTGCGATGATAGCGGCGTTACCCTCAATATTCCCGCCTTGCGTAGGCTTGGCAAATAAGATGTGCGCCGAGGTGCTGGTGGCCCCGTTGGTGTTGACAATAGCAAGCGCCGGCTGCCCGCCGCCAAACGTCGTGACGGTATCATCGTGTGCAAGTGTGAGCCGGGGGGCGCCCGCACCGCCTTGGTCAAAGACTGAAGTAGGTACACGACCAAGCCCTACATAGCCGGAAGAGTCGAAGTAGTTGCCCGTCCCTCCCGTTATCGAGAAGAGCGCGGCCGGACTCGTGGTCCCGATGCCGAGGTAGCCATCCTTACTAAGAATCATCTTATCGCTATTGTTTATCATGAAGCGCATACCTTGGTATCCGTCACTTTTTGACATTAAGATGTCGCCCCGACCAGTCGAGACACCTCCGTTGGAGTTGTAGAGCGACAAACGCGCATCATTGCCGGTACTCCAGATTTGCAACTGTCCGTAGTTTGAACTGTCGGCCCCGCTCACGACGAGATTAGTCTGCGGCGTCGTCGTCCCAATGCCCACATTGCCGGAGCCGAGGATGGTCATAGCCTCAACTGCACTACTTCCATCACCACGAGTGGAAAGGATGCTGAGGGTGCCATTGGTACTGGCGTCGGCACCGGTAAATTGAATACGGCTTCTGCTGCTTGCCGTGTTGTCCAAGTAGATGCTGTTTGCGGAATATGAGGCGATGTCTCCCGTCACACCGAGTCCTCCGCCGCCTTGTACGAACAAGGCGGCGCTTGTATTTGCGCTGGTGCCGATGTTGACGTTGCCGGAGGAGTCGATGGTGAGGCGCGTCGCATCTGCGTTAAGGTCGTAGATGCTGAAACTGCTGTTGTTTGTAGCAGGGAGACCGCCGACGATGTCCCACGTCCTACCGCCACTGCCTCTGTTTTCGAGCCGCAACCGGTTACTACTCTGGTCGGTGGTGCCAATGTGCAAAATAGTTTGCGGTGAAGTTGTCCCGATGCCCACGAGTCCGCCGGAGTCTACATACATTCGAGCGGCTCCAGCGACGTTGTCATAGAGGAAGAAGTTTTGTGCATCCGTGCCACCAAAGTCGCGGCCCAGCAAGAATCCGCCGACGCTGTTGGCGGCCCTAAAGTTTATCGAGGACTGGGTACTCGCTTGCACGGTGATGTTGCCTGCGACATGAAGCGTGTTTGCCGGACTCGTCGTACCGATGCCGACGAGTCCGCCGGAATCAATATATAAACGGCTCACATCGCCGGTCATAAGATTGAGTGGAGCACCCGATGCCCGCGCATCAATCACGAGGCCGTTGGCGATGTCTGTATCGGTCACGATCAATCCTTTGTCGGCGCTAAACAAGCTGGTGTTGGTGTAGTTTGCTCCAGTCGTGATCAGCCGCAGTCCGTTTCCCACAACACCATTGGTACTTACATCAAATTCGGCCGCAGAGGCAGTTCCACTATTACTATTGGACAGTATGCTAGCCGTTAGCCCATCTTGATCTTTCTCGACATGGAGCACTGCGAACGTGGCCGGACTCGTCGTCCCGATGCCGACGTTGCCACTGTTGTTGATGCGCATACGCTCGGTGAGCGCCGTGTCGCCAGTAGCATTGCGCGTAGAGAAAGCAAGGTCGCCGAGATGGTTGGGAGTGCCATTAGTGAGCAATCCTTTTATTGCGGCGAAGATGGTATCGCTACCCCCTCCAAACGCACCGAAACCCAGTGCGCCACCGTTCCCCGCACCGGAGCTGGTATCAGAGAGCGTGAGCATACCGCCTGTATTTCCGGAGTCCGTCAGCGCCGCTGTGTTTTGACCTGCACCCCATATCTGTAGCTGAGACTTCGGACTCGTCGTCCCGATGCCGACGTTGCCGGAACTATTGAGCCGCATGTATTCAGTCGCACCAATTCCAAAAACCAAGTTATTGGTAGCGCGAATTCCGAAATTATCGATTGAACCTCCGAAAATGGGGCTTGCATTGCCCACATACCCATTCTCTGCGTAATTGACAGTAAATCTTTCATAGGCTCCGGCAGAGCGGTCGAGAAGCATTTGCCCGTCGCCGAGCACCAAAGGTAATTGCGGCGTCGTCGTCCCGATGCCGACGTTGCCCGTGCTTGTCTTAATAACCATCTGCGATGTGCCGTTCGCCTCCCTGAAGTTGATGTCGCCGCCACTTGGTCGGTTGATATACAGATGTGCCGTATCAGACAAGAAAGTGTAATTGCTGCCACCCGTGGCATTGCCGTTCATGGTCAATTCGGCGAACGTAGAACCTCCCAATATGCGGACAGGAACCGATGTATTTTCTCCGGCAGTAATTTGTCCTGTCGTTGTTTTGATAGTCCCGGTCGTGGTATTCAAGAACCCGGCCCCGATGCCGCCCGTGAAATAGCCCGAGCCCGCCACCGAGAGTGTCGTGGCCGGACTCGTCGTCCCAATCCCGACGTTGCCTGCAGACGTGATGCGCATGCGCTCGGTGTTGTTGGTCCCGAAGAGGAGAGCATTTGCCTGCTGGTTTTTGACGAACGCATCGCCTACCGCAGTACCTAAAAGACCAGCATCGTTGCTTCCCGCAGAACCTAATGTTAAATACTGGACTGAGTTGAGGTCAAAGCGCTGCGCGGAAGTGAACCCACCCGTTGAATCAATACGTATTGCGGAAACATTGCTACTCGGCACCACAACAAGTTGGCCTTGCGGACTCGTCGTCCCGATGCCGACGTTGCCAGAGGAAGTAATACGCATAGCTTCTGAAACAGTCCACGGTGAGTCTGCACCACGGGAATAGAAAGCAAGGTATCCACCAAGACTCGCACTTGTGCTATTTTCTTTTGCTCCTTTTATACCAGCGAAGAACGCTCCCGCTGTGTTGCTGGTAGTGTGTCTGCCGCCAAAGGCGATCGAGCCTCCTTTATCGATAGCAAAGTCATCATTCGTCTGGATAAAGAGGTTGCCAGTACCTCCCAACGGGGATGCGTTGGCCCCAGTGATAAGCGCGGTAGATATGACGTCTCCCGTTGTATTGGCGGTGCCGCTTAGAACATCGAGGAGTGCGCGTGGGGCGATGTTGTTGATACCGACGTTCCCGCTGCTTTGTGCAAAGAGCGTGTTCGCAAGGGTGACGCCGCCATTGGGGTTGATGGCAAGGGCGGCGGTCGTGGAAGTGGCAGAGTACGTGGACGTGGCGAGATAGAACGAGTTGGAGATACTGCGAAGCGTCCACGCGTTTGATGACGCAGTGGTGTCAACGAGCGCAAGCTGTGGAAGAGTGGCATTTGCAACGGTGAGAGCATTTGATGGGGTGGTGGTGCCGATCCCCACATTCCCACTCGAAAGCGTCGTCCCCTGCCCATCGACATTGGTACCAAAGATAAGATTGCCGATGTTGAGCTGGTTGGAGCCGTTGACGCTCGGGAGGAGGATGTCGTAGCCAATGGCGATGTTGTTGCTCCCGCTTGCGGTGGAGGAGGCGGTGGAGACGCCGATGAATACGTTTTTCGAACCGGTCGTGAGCCCGGTGCCGACCTGAAACCCAATGCCCACGTTCTGCTCTCCCGCGCCGCCGCCGAGGAGCGCGTTGGTGCCGAGCGCGGTGTTCTGTTTGCCGGTCAGCGTACTGCATGCGCCCGAGCCCACGCAGGTGACGTTGTTGCCCGCGACCGTCAACCCCGCCTGGTACCCGAGGAAGGTGGTGCCGGTCTGACTGGTGATCGATCTTCCTGCCTGGTACCCGAGCGCGGTATTGTTGGTGCCGCTCGTGAGAGCGGCAAGCGCCGAGAGTCCCACCGCAATGTTGGCCGTCCCCGTGGTCGTGGTGGCCGCTCCGGCCGCGAGGCCGATAGAAAGGTTCCCGAGGGTTGAGGATGCGGTGAGTATGAGCTTGCCGTCGATCTGATAGCCGCCGCCGGTGCCGCTCGTGTTGATGAATCCGGTGTTGGTGAAGTCGCCGACGACCGTCGACGATGCCTGTGAGACGAATCCGTTGGTGAGCGTGAGGAGGCCGGTGAAGGCGGAGGTGCCATTGACCGTGAGGTTGTTGCCGAAGATTGCTGCGCCATTGGGGTTGATGGCGAGCGCGGCGGTCGTACTCGTTGCCAGCGCCGTCGAAGTCGCAAGATAGAAAGAGTTTGAAATGCTGCGGAGCGTCCACGCATTTGATGAGGCAGTCGTATCCACCAGCGCAAGCTGGGGGCCACTGGAGGAAGCGACCGTGAGATTCCAGAACGGTGTCGTGGTACCGATGCCGATGTTGCCAGCATCGCTGATGCGTAGGCGCTCCGCACGACTCGCGGTGGTCAGACCATTGGGGGTTGTGTCGAGATGGATGTATGAGCCGTTCGCCGTGGAGGTCCAATTCTCTGATGCGGTCATCTTGATGATAGAAGAGTTGCTCGTAACGATGTTGGTGCCATCGAACCCTGATCCGCCGAGGATGAAGATGTCCATGCCGCTTTGGGTCGCTGTGGGGCTTGCGATCGTGCCGCCCCAGCCGCGGCCCTGGAAAGCGGGCCCGGGAGTGGCTCCCGCGCTGCGCAACTCCACGCGTTCGGTATTAAAGTTGCCCTCAATGAGCAGGGAACCCTTGCCCGAGCCGATGTTGGCGGACTCAAGGACGAAAGGAGCAGACGGACTCGCGGTCCCGATTCCCACATACCCACTCCCTTGCTGCACCACGAACTGCGAATCGCCGATGGTGAAGCCCTGGCCGCTGGCGATGGTCGTCGTCCCACTTGTGTTCGTGAACACGCCGTTGCCGAGCCAGCCCGTTCCCGATGCGGTGAAATTGGTCGTGCTCGCTCCACCGTTCATCGAAAAGAGTCCGGAGGTGATGGTGGATGAGGCGAGGGAGAGGAAGCCGCCGTTGAAGATCGACGCGAGCGACGAGGAAGTGGCGACGATATAGGAAGCGTCGAGGTACGAGCTGATGTGGCCCGTGCCGGTCACATCGAGTTTGTATGTGGGAGCGATCTGCGCTATGCCGACGTTGCCGCTGCCGAGTACCGTCAGGCGATCCGTCCCGTTGCTGTTCAAGACGAGGATCTTGGAGTCGGCAGAGGTATCGGTAGTGCGTACCAGGAGACCGTCTGCATTGTTGCCCGACAAACTGTTGAGGAATGCGGCGGTCCAACCCGTCGCTGCATCAGAGGACGGATGCTCCCACATGAGGGAGTTGCTTCCTGCCAATCCGAGAAGCCCCTGATCCTGCACATCGCTCTGGCTCGAATTGGTGAGACGGAAGTGGGGAGAGGCGGTGCCGATCCCAAGATTGCCCGAACCCTGCTGCACCACCAGCTGGCTGGTGCCGATGGTGAAGCCCTGGCCGCTGGCGATGGTCGTCGTCCCACTTGTGTTCGTGAACACGCCGTTGCCGAGCCAGCCCGTTCCCGATGCGGTGAAATTGGTCGTGCTCGCTCCACCGTTC